>Ga0307995_1000678_pt1 | contig 22839 bp, 24 predicted proteins | sample EllFjometagen262_FD_203132 | JGI IMG/M metagenome (GOLD analysis project Ga0307995, IMG submission 203132) | Marine microbial communities from Ellis Fjord, Antarctic Ocean - #262 | ecosystem: Environmental > Aquatic > Marine > Unclassified | place: Southern Ocean | collected 2014-11-02 | reverse complement strand
TATATTTCCTCCATAGTCTAATTCATAGGTTTGATTAAGAATTCCTATATTTTCTTTACGTAATATCATATCGCTATCTATCTTAGGATTAATATAAAAGTCCCCAAATGTTTTTTGAATATTATCAGTCACCAACCTTTGAATTTCTGCCTCATTTCGTAGATATGGATTTAACAATGCATTTTTATTAGTTATATTATTATAATAAATGAATAATGGTGTTTGACTAAGTTGGTCATATGTATTGTTAGGATTAGAAGATTCTCCTATGCCATAAATTTCTATCATATCTGAGAGACTTGTTGTTTTGTAGTGTGTTAGTATTCTATCCCGATATAATATTTTTTTATATTGTGAGAAAGATAGCGGATATAATAAATACCATCCAGTTTGATTTGGTGCAGTATTAATTGGAACTTTATTTCCATTATTTCTAATTATATCTTTTAATTCTTCTTTTGTATTATTTCTCCCTGTTTCGATATCAGTAATTAAATGATTATTACTATACATTTTCCAATTGTGGTCTTTATCAATATACTGCAATAATTCATAGAATGGTACTAATTTATTATTTATTAGTATTTTTTGTAACTCATTCAAGTTTGAATCCTCCTATGTACTTATATGTTAGTGGTTCTACTATTTAATAGGTAAGGCGAGATATTAAATAGTCGTGTAGACAAACTAATAATCATGGAGGTTACTGAAGTTTATACTGAAGTGGCTCGATTATTGCAATTGCCTAGCGAATCTCTTTTAACTATGATTGAACATCAAGTCAAAGAGATAGATATTGATACTGAACTAAAAATAGAATATATAGATGCTCTAAAAAGATATCTTCCTCAATATATTACTGATAATAAAATTGATTCAGTAATCTCATTACTCTCTCTTAAATTACCTTGTCCTGAGATTTTACCCCTATCCACTGCTTATGTATCTAATGAATTGGTTTCAATTTCAAATATAGTTCCACCTAATATACTGGCCATTAAGTTATTATATAAAATTATTAATAATAATCAATTTAGTAGGTATGGTGCATATAATATCCCACCAGGTTTGGTTACTGAATCCCGTAGCAGATATCATTCAAGAAATGGACTTATAGATAATCCTCTTGAACAAAACCCAGGTGGTCCTACTATTTATATTACATTAAATAATATTTTTTATCCTTTTGGTTCGAGTGTAGATTCAGAAGAAACATTAGATTATTTTATTTCATCCCCTATACTTGATGCTACTGGCTGGACTGAGCAATATGGACTTGACACCCATGTAAATTGTGGATTGTGTGATGGATTTGATACTATCTCTTGTAGTGAGTGTGAAGAAGGCCTGTATAGTTGTGGCGAATGTGATGGTAATCCTTCTTGGGATTGTGACACTTGTGATGCGGAGGGAGAGGTTGATTGTCATAATTGTTATGGTACAGGAACTATGGAATGTGCTGAATGTAATGGAACTAATGAAGAAGAAACTAGTTGTGAAGTTTGTACTGATAGTGGATATTTAGGTCATTTAGTCGTGGATTGTGAAGATTGTTTTGGTGGTGGAGTTGAATGTTTACAATGTGAAGATGGAGAAAAATGTGAGTATTGTAATGGAGATAAGATAATTAACTGCCCAAAGTGCTCCGATTTTGGAGAAGGTCCTGGGTTCATTTTAGAACCTTGTGAAACTTGTGAGGCATCAGGAACTGTTACTAAAGAATGTAGTGAAACTGATTGCAATGAAGGGCAACTAACTTGTGATGATTGTGATGGGTCAGGAAAGGAATCTTGTGACGACTGTGAAGGTCAAGGTACTAGATGGTGTGAGTATTGTGAAGACGGTTATGTAACTTGTGGAGAATGTGAGGGAGATTGGGATTTTGGCAATTGTCCTATTTCTACATTAATGACTCCAAATAGTACACTTGTACAATCGGGCATTGGAGGAGATAAACTAAATCGATTAAATAAAATAAAAGATGATTTAAAAAATAATACTCTAACTCAATTTGAATCTATTTTTGGTGCTGGTAATTTTACATTAGAGAGTGCATCTACTTGTTTAGAATTACTTAATGAATCTGCAATAATTTTTATACCATATCGAAATAAAATTACAATTATATGTAGTAATAATCTTTTTCAAGAAGTTAAACTTGTCTCAATACCTGGAAATACTGGTGGCTTGGCTCAAAGAATGGCAGCCCATGAACAATGGATTAATGAGATTCCAGATAATGTCACTAATGATGTTCTTACTGGATTAATTTGTATAAATATTCCATTACACCTGCCATTATCATCAGAAAATGGTGATGACTTCCCAAACCAAGTAAAATTTAGTTTTAATCGACATTTTATGACTGCAGATACTTTAGAAACGGCACTTCAATCACCTAATATAAAATCTTCCAAAGAATTAATAATTGATTGGAGATTGGGAATTGTACAATCTTCTAGATTAGTTACTTCTCCATATGCTAATTCAAGATATTTACCTACTAAATCCATATTATCTGATTTGCCTCAATCTGGATTTTTAGTTTATAATTTTGCCTCGCCAATCAGAGGTTTTAATTTTCCTAAAGGTTAAATAGGTGTAGTAGTCATATTATAAATATGGTAAGTACAATTATTGTCGATGTTTATGAACCTAAACAATTGGCAATTAAATTAAATGCAACTGTTAAACCATTATTAACAGGTGACTTCTTACTTACTTCTTCTACAAAATCTGTAACCATTGAAAGAAAAACGTGGGATGATGCATATGGGTCTTGGCAATCTCTTAGATTAGAAGCACAAATTGCCGCCATGTTGGCAGAAGATACTGATGCTATTTTAATCATAGAAGGCAACCCCTCCGATGCGTGGGTCTCTGAGAGTGTTGGAGATGTATCCGATTTCTTGGCAGAAGTTAATGGTACTAAAGTTCCTCAATCTAATAATAGGTACAAGCAGTTACGGAAATTTTTAATGAGGATGAATGTAGAAGTTCTTCCAGTAGTATTTACTGATAGTATTGATGAGACTGTTGCTTATATAAAGTCTTTGGCGATTCGATTAGATTCTGGAGATTATCAATATTTAGTTCGTAAAGTTACCGTCGTTAAGTCTTCTCGAAATGTTTATCATAATATGCTCCAATTAATTCCTGGTATCTCTATAGAACGTTGTAAGCAATTATATAGTGCGGCAGATAATTTTCAAGATTTGATTTTAAATTGGGAACGTATTGCTACATCTGTTGATGAGAAAACTAGGTGGCAAAATACTGCCAAAAGATTAACTGAATTTTGGAATGCTCCTTGGAACGTTTCTGAACGGGAAGTAATTTTGCGGAAACAATAAATAGTAGAACCGTTAATATAATATTATGTCTAGTTATAATTTCCCAGATTTGGCTAGTTTTCGTAATTTTCTTGAGACAGATTTTCCGAGTTACCCAATTGTTACTGATTTTTTAGATGAACGTAATTTAACTGAATTAAACTCATTACCAGTAGTAGATTTTACAAATATTCCCTTCGGTAACCATTCAGTAGGTTGGTTTACAAAAGATTATGTAGGAAAAATACTTGTTATTCCTGAGGAGGGTACTTTTAAGTTGGTGACAATTTGGGATGAGAGTAATGATATGAATCGAGATTATTATAAATTTAGTGTTTATTATGTGAAATCTATAGAAGAGGTGTGGTTAGTTAATATTGCAGTTGAATGGATAGATAAAGTTGCACTAAATAAACCTGTAGATTATACTAAAATAGTTTATTATACTCCTCCAGTACCATTAGCAAAGATAAATTGGGAGGTAAATTATCATAACCAACAGGGATTTTCTCGAAAATGGAATGTGCAAGGTATATTTCGTGAAAAGTATAATGGAAAGACTTGGAATGAAATTACTAGGCTAATGAGTGATGCTCGTACAACCAAGGGATGGCGTGAAGTTCCACTACCTGTTGGCGGTTGGGATAGGTGGGAGACACCTTGTAAATATCTTAGTTCATTCGAAGATGTGATTCAAAGACAATCTAATCTATCCAGAAGATTAACAACTGAACGTCTTTTAACTGATGATTTATTTATAATGTTCAATAGAGATTGGAACGGGTTAGATAATTATGATGTTTTTATGCGTGTTTTAGGGACTAATATTCAAACTTTAAATTTTCCTGGTGGCTTAGTATGATGAATAAATCGTCGACGTGTTTTTAGAGATTATGAACAAGGCATGTAAACAGTTATAAGGGGTCAACCAATGGATGAAGATATGCCACCTGCAATGATTGCTGATACACATGCTTTTGAACGAATGACCTTACGGCTTTCAGCCGAAGAACAAACTAAGGTAGTTTCTGCTATAGAACATAAGTGGCAAGGGTTACAAAATGCACCTAATCGAGATTTTGCTATTGTTGCTATGGCATTAAGTGCTGTTCGAATGACTGATAATTCTTCTTGGGAATCAAATGGTGATGCCATTGTAGGAATAGTTAGAAAGGGTACATTAAAGACTGTTATGTTGCGTAGATTTAACCAACCTATGACTAAGGATGCATTACGTGTAGATGTCGTTAAGTGGGCCATTAAGCCACCTCAACAAGCACGTCAAAGTGGCAATCGTAGACATAACCGCCGTTGATTGCCTTTAAGTAGGAATCCCTACAATGGTATATTATGTTAGAATTTACACTATCTGCTAAACATGCTAAAAATTTGGTTAAGGCCTTGGAAAACATCAGTGAAGACGCAGTCTTTCAATTTGATTCGACTGGACTACACATATCTGTCTGCGATACATTTCGTAATCGTCTTTTAGAGTCTAGTCTTTCTGCAGATTCATTTGAAACTTATACTTGTGACTCATCTTTAGACTTGGGTATCATAGTTTCTCGCCTTAGAGATGTTACTAAAACATTACGAGCAAAGGAATCAGTATCTGGTTCTTATTCTTTGGATGACCCTAATTTCTTAATTTTTAATGCTAATGGAGTTACTCGAAGATTGAGATTAGTTAATACTGACTTACTTAAGTCACCACCACCGATTGTGTATGAAGATTATATTTATCAAGCAACAGTAGAATCTAAAAGATTGCAAGATTTCTTAAAGGCGGCTAGTAATTTTCATACTGTAGAAGTTGCAGTTAATAGTTCATTAGTTTCTTTTTCATCTCAAGAGGGTGAAGATGAAGTTTCTATTCGATTTACTCCTGATGAAGTTAATTTGAATTTGGAATTAACTGATGCTCTTTCTACACATGGGATTATTGACTTGGCGAAAGGTTTAAGTACAATAAATGATTTAGTTTTGATTCGTGGAGGTCCCACAATCCCGATTTCATTTAGTTGGAGTTGGGGTGCAGGAACTTCATCTACTTGTTATATTTCAAGGTGGGAATAATCATGGCTTCAAAAACAAAACCTACAAACTATGAGGCTGCTAAGTCGGTTATTGAAATTGGTGAAACCATTACAGTAAGCGAGATTATAGACCGCCTAATTACTAAAGGGCGGAGAGAGATTCCTACGAGTCGCTCATTAGCAATTAAACTGCGAAGAGATATTTCCTTTTCAATTATTGATAATGGACGTGGGCCTACACTTTTTACTCGTCAAACTTAGACCCAACACTTTAAGTAGTTGGACTACCTAATAATAAATATGCCAGAGCCAGGGTTTGAAGATTTTGACGACGACATTTGGTTGGCTCGTCAATTTGCATGGGACCCAAATGCTGCTCCTTTCAATGGTGATGTTGATGCTTGTGTAGAGGCTTGGTATGCTGATGTAGCACCACGTTTTGAAAATCGTACAAGTTTTCCATTACGGAATTGTGAGAAAATTGGTAAGTATGATGACCATCGAATACCTGGATTAGTAAAATTAGCCATGAAGTATCGGATTAATAATGTAAATCGACCATTATCTGTCACACACACAAAAAGAATGACTGAAAATAATGGAAATGGTCCTGGTACAAGGGTGTTTGATAAATTAGTTACTGACCACGATGAGGGATTAAGACCAGGAGAATATAGAAGAACTTTAGTTTCGGCTGCTGATGCTGCACTGAGAATTAATTTTATTAACAAGGCACTTCAAATTATTAATAATACTAATGAATTTACAACTGTTCATCCAGTTACGGGTGAGGAATTGCAAGATGATGAAGTTCTTAAATTTAATATATCATTTCCTGATGGATTTATTTCACCAGAATTTGAACAATTAATTGAGACTACTGAAATAACAGAGGGCACAGATATGAATACACTTCCAGTGGAAGTTGTAGCAGAATATGCTACCCTTAGCGCAATTATAGACCGTAGTGGAAATAAAATGAATACAGGAACTATATTTCCATTTGTAGGTAATTTAGATGGGTCAAAGAAAGGTGCAGTTGCAGGAGTAGCAGGAAAGTTAATGGCTGAATTAGGATATGGTAGAGATTTAGAACCTACTTCAACACTATATGAGATTGAGATTAAACTCAATAACTTAATGGAAGAATATAATATTCAAGAATCAGGCGAAACTAAGGTACAACAAATAGAAACATCTTACAATGTTCCAGTAATGAAAATCCAAATACAAAATGTAGCAAATCCAGATTTATCCACCAATGAAACTATTAAATTAGAAGACTTTTTATATACTCATAAAAACTCAGATATTCTTAAAGACCAAATCGTTACAATTTTACCACCTCATGAGTCTTTGAACAAAGATTTATTTACTAAATTGGGAGGTACAACAACTTCTGGATGGAATAGTATTGGGGGTCGAAGTGGGTCTTATATAATTAAATATTCTCGTGACCCATTAGACCTTCTTTGCATTTCAACGGGTGATGGTGAGTGTAATCAAGTTGCTGGATATAAATATCACTTAGAAGTAGAAGAAAATAACCAAACTATTATCAAACAATTTCGCACACCTGGATGGAGCAGTTGTCAGTGTCTAAATGCAGGAAGTACTACTCGTCAATATGCAGCAGGACCTTATGAAGGTATTGGAAATGGAGAGTGTGTAATCTATCTATATCCTGATGACCCTAATGGATGGAATAGAAATCGTCCCATGGCTAGATTATATCTACGATGGGGATTCAAGAATTGGTTGCATACAAGTAGTCCTGGATTTAGTGCAGGAGATTCTTTATCTAGAGAGAATCGTTCGGCTAGTGAGTTTACTAGTACTCCTAGTGACCTTTCTATAGGAAGTGCACATGAACCAGTTATTTTTTGGGAGCCTCGTCCTTACCCGCACGATATAGATTCAGAATTTTTGAAGCAATTCTTTTACAGTGCGTGGGAAGTTTGTGAAAACTCTTATCGAGAATCAGGAAATACAATTGGACCATCTCATCAAACATTTACTGTCGCCGCACCTCCATACCAGATTAATGGATATTCAGATTCTGGCCCTGGTATAGGTCAACGCACAGTTACTGGTGGAGGAAGTGTACCTACATTTAGTTTAGAATATGGTGGTGGAGGTAGGGTCTTATTAGCAGGTGAAACTCCAGATTATAGTGGTTATCAAAATCCATTAATTACTGAAACTGAAGCAATGAGTGCTTCGGATTTTTCCATGCCACCTGGTGCTCATGAGGCATTGGCAACAAATGCATCAGTTTGGTTATTCCCAGCAGCAGTTTCAAATCTTCGTACTAATGGAAGTAGTAGTTCTCGTCAAATGTTAGCAAGTTCTCAATATGCAACACCACAGTGGTTAACAAGTTGTTTAAATGGTAATTCAGTAAGATTAGACCCATATTTTAATCAACCATGGAAATCACAAAATCTAGTTAATACATTATCACAAAATCCTCAAATTTTTAATGACCCTGTTGATGGATATACTACAGAGTATTCACATAAATTTATGATGGGTCTTAATAATACATTTCTTATTCATAAAGACAGATATACATATAGACCAGTTGAAAATCAACAAGAAGTTATTATGGATTGTTTTAGAGATTTGGAACCTGATTTGAATGGTACCACAACTCTTGATATTGGGTCTGCTTTTGATATATTCTATCTTGGATTATTGCATCCATCTAATGCTCTAGATTCAACGGGCATAGTCCCGTTTATTACTTGCTTACCTGAAGGGAATACTCGTATTACTCGAGGAGCACCTGAATTACTTGGTAAACCCATTGGTATTGAAGCAGTTGTGGAAGATTTCTTAAATGGTAGTTTATTTAAGAGTAATACTAAATTAATTTATAAAACTCGACAAATTTTGTCTAATAAATTATGGTCGAATTGTTTTAATATGTCAATGTGTACAAGTGATGATTATCTACGATATGTAGAAAAACTAATAATTTGGAAAAATCTTTGTACGTCTCCATTCATTACTGATGAATCATTTTCTGCATTGTTAACTTGGTATGATAATTTGCAAGTTATGTTAGTCGAAACTTATGGTGCTGATGGATTTATAGTTAAGTATTATATAGAAATGGGTCGTCGTGTATTAGGATTATGGCTACAACCCCATACAAGTTCAAATGACCGAGGATTTAAGTCAAGTAGTAGTTATGAATATGCTGTTGTTTCACAAAGTTGGAAATTAATGGGATGGCCAGAGCGTCAAACAAGTAGATTTACTTCTTGGTGTTTAAGGCATTTTAGTTTAGAATTGGGATTAGTTCCTGATGCAGCAACTATGATAGAAATGGTAAGAAACCCAATTCAAAATACTAAAGTATTTGCACCATTTGCTGCACGGACTGAATCTGCCTGGGTTGCATTAGAAGAGTGGTCTAAAAAAGATGGATTTGGAGAAACTTTTGCACCCAATACTATAGAACTATTCAGATTTTACCTATTATTCAATCAAATTTCTAATACGGATACAACTGTCCCAATTAGTGACCTAGGAGGATTGACATTTGTAGGTGATGCAAAATATCAACTATTATTAACTGAGGCATTAGAATTAGCATTAATAAATCCTAATATTTCTGATGCTCTATCTCAATTTCAATATTCTTTCTTGCCACTCAGTGAAAAGTTATTTCGTTCAGTAATACCTGATGCAATTCAAAATTCAATAATGGATAAGGGAAGTATGATTGGATATAATCTAACTAGTAGTTTCTTAAGAAATCCTGAACGTATTGAAAGATTTGCTAGAGATAGGATGCAAGATGCATTAGGAGATTATTATCCTGAATATATAGAAACAGGAGTACTTCCAAAACCCCCATCAGAAGATAGGAGAACTATACGAAATTTAGTTAGAGAAAAAAATATGAACTTAAAAATATTGGGAGACTCAGCAATTGGAGGAGGTGCAGAGTTAGGTGGATTATGTAGAAATGAGTCAATTCCTAATAATGTTTCAAACCTTATTATTAATGATTGGTTAATTTTGTGTAATGATTGGAATTTTAATCTTTATGCTCATAATTATGAAAATATTTCAAAGGCATTAGCAGAAAACTCCAATGTATCATCAGAGATATTAAAAATAATTTTTAATAATTATTCAACATTACAAGAACAAATTACTGAAAATCCTAATTGTCCTCCAGAAATTTTAGATACAATTTATGGATTAGAAGACACTGAGGATTATGATAATCCAATATGGGTAGATGATGCAAATCCATTAGCCGCAATGATTAATGTAGGTATATCAGCAGATGCTTACCAAAACTATTGGGATTTAATGATTGAACAATTACACCGAGATGCGACTACCATGGACGATGTGCAGTTGGACAATCCGTGGTGTATGACGTATCTAGAGAGTGCTAAAAATCAATTTTATGAATACACAGATAGTAGTGCTAGGACTAATCAAATTACTAGTATCCTATCTGCTAATCCATCTCTTCGATTTTGGCGTGGTGGAAATGACAAGGCTGGATTTACTTCCAATGTATCTGTTGATGATACTTGGCATAGTATGACATTCCCTGGGATAGAAAGTGATGAGACTTGTGTTCGCTATTGGCGATTACCTAGCGGTACTAATCCCTTAGGCCAAGTGTCTACTGTGTCTCCAGGAATCGTTTTTAATGAAGAAAATGATGGTGTATTACATCACAACTTAGAAGTAGTTTTAGATAATGGAGAATTACCCCCTGTTGATTTGACTTCACCATTTGTATTGATTAAATATAATTCTCAAGCATCTAGTGGGAGAGGAGATGGTCATCAAACAACTTGTAGTATTTATGATGATTCTCCAGTACTTGGAAAATCTACATTTGGTCAAATGTTATTCATCCAAAAATTATATAAAATTATAGTTGGCAGAGGCGATAGAAGATATAATGAAGACACTAATTCTTGGGTCGGTAGACGCTATGTTTGGACTTTTGATGGGTATTGGTATGATGATGGGGGTGTAAAACATGATGGGTCTACATATCAAGCAGAATCTCTTGATGAATTATTTGGTTGGTTAGGTGAGGATAGATATAATGAAGTAGGTTGGGGTGCTGGTCGTGGAGAAGTACGTGCACAAGGCTTGAAATGGGCTCAAGGTGTAGTTGTATGTATTACTGATGCAGATATTGTTCACATGGCTCAACGTGGTGACAATGCATTTGACTATTATTATGGTCAAGAAGAATCAGTGGCTCTCCCAATTCCATTATGGAGGCAAAATTGGACTAATGCAGATTCATTAACGTTACTTCGTACCTTACTAAACAAAGGTTGGTTTGTGTATGACGGGCCATTACCACTTAATTTACTTGCTGTGCGTGATGACTTAAAGTCTAATCCAATTCGTATTTATAAACCTGGTGGTAGTCCTGGAAGTGAACCTATGTTAGATTTATCTACTTTAATGCAAGCATTAGATGTTCCCAATATTAAATACCCCAAAGATAGTTTATGGACTGAGGCATCTGTAGAAGAATTTGCATTTGATATTTTACAAGTAGGCAGGAACGCATTTTCCCAATTAAAGAATCTTCCAATTTCTATAAATACTCCATCACTATTATTGCCTTTGCTTATGACACCAGATATTTGCAATGCATATAATCTTGAACCTGTAGGTATGCGGCAATATGCCATACGTTCAGATGCTGCTGAAACTCATAAAAATGTTTTAAATATATTATTAAACTCATTTCATACGACAATAGAGAATTTATCACAAGTCGACTGTGGTAAATTTAGAGGTACAGAGATGGGAACAGGAACTAGAAGTCGTAGAGAGGCAATAATTTCATTATTACAAAGCCACCACTATCGAGAGATACTGCCTATAGAATTTATTACTTGTCTATATATTGCGAGTAAAGTAGATACTTCATTAATTAATGAATCTACTACAACTGAACTATCTCGTATTCGTACATCACGTATTGATGAGTTCGTAGGAGCATATGCTAGACAACGTCAATCTATTCTAGAATTATTGAGTGTATATGGTACTCAAGGGTCTGAATATAATATGGCTCTTTTAACTACTGGTGAAGATTTTAGTGTAAATACATTTAACTTGGCACTCTCCCCACTTCGTAGATTTGATGGTGACCTTATTCCATGGGTTGGATTTATTTCAAGTAATGTTAATGGATACGTTGAAAAATTAAATGAGAATTTAGATTCATTTATAACTACATTAACTTTATTAGAACTGAGAGATTTAATTTTAACCGTCAATTCTGAAGTTAATTTTGCTATGAAATATGTTTTGGAATCTGGTGGATTATATGATTCCTTTGTTGATGGTATTACAAGAGAGGACTCATTATTTGAGTTCACTGAAGAGGAGATACAGGCTACTGCTCAGTTACTAGTCATAAGTGAATTGAATGGAATAGTTGGTGAATCTCAAGCAGATGAATTACTTCAAAGTATGTTAGAACTGGAATATAGTACACCTAGTTTGGATACAATAATTGATTATCAAGGTCTTCGAGATGATTCATTGCAAAGTGGAGATGTACAACAACCACCTGAATAATAAAATTACTAAGTAATTATAAACCTACATTGAGAGGTTTTATATACCAGTAAGCAGGGTAGACAAAATACGCACGTCGTAGTGCGTAGTTGGTATAGATATGATTACAATTGCAGATTACAAACCCTTTAAATTATCCGAATCATTTGTGAATACCTATCGTCGTAAAAAGGCACCGTTTGGATTTAATGGTTTAGGAGAACTAGTTTATATGAGAACTTATTCTCGCTTGAAGGATGATGGCAAAAATGAACAATGGTGGGAAACAGTTCGTCGAGTAGTCGAAGGAACTTTTAATATGCAAAAGAGGCATATAGACTCACATAGCCTAGGTTGGAATCCTTGGAAGGCACAACATTCTGCTCAAGAAATGTATTCTCGTATATTTACTATGAAGTTCCTACCTCCTGGTCGTGGATTGTGGGCTATGGGGACTCCATTGACAGAAGAACGTGGGTTATTTGCAGCATTAAATAATTGTGCATTTGTTTCAACTGAGAACATTAAAGACGACTTAGCAGCACCATTTACATTTTTAATGGATGCATCTATGCTAGGGGTTGGAGTTGGATTTGATACATTAGGAGCAGGTAAAATTATTATCAAGGGTCCAAATAACAATCGAAAAACTGAACTTGTTGAAATTGGAGATACACGACAAGATTGGGTTGAGTCATTACGACTTCAACTTGAATCTTATTTCTTAGGCACAGCAAATATTGAGTTTGATTACAGTAAAATTCGAGAAGAGGGTGTTCCTATTGCTGGATTTGGCGGTGTCTCAAGTGGACCTGCACCTTTGAAAGCACTTCATGAAATGATTACTAGTATTTTAAATAAGCATATTGGAGAACCAATTACTATTACTGCCATTGTAGATATTATGAATCTCATTGGAAAGTGTGTTGTAGCAGGAAATGTTAGACGGTCTGCAGAAATTGTTTTTGGTGATGCTAATTCTCAAGAATATTTAGATTTAAAGAACTATGAAGTAAATCCACACCGAGCCGAATATGGTTGGACTAGTAATAATAGTATCTATGCAGAATTGGGTATGGATTATACTGATGCTTGTGAACGAGTTAAACTTAATGGAGAACCTGGTTTTGCTTGGTTAGAAAATATGAAAAACTACTCTCGAATGAATAATGGGCCTGACTACAAAGACCATCGAGTTAAAGGAGGAAATCCTTGTTTAGAACAATCTTTGGAATCATATGAGTTATGTTGTTTAGTTGAAACATTCCCTAATAATCATGATTCTGTTGAAGATTATCTTAAGACTTTAAAGTATGCTTATATGTATGCTAAGACAGTAACTCTTGGTGCTACTCACTGGCCTGAAACTAATCGAGTCATGTTACGAAATAGACGTATTGGATGCAGTATGAGTGGACTAGCGCAATTTATATCAAGTAGAGGACTTCATGAACTTCGTAACTGGATGTCTGAAGGATACGATGTGATTCAAGATTTAGACACAATGTATTCGGATTGGTTGGCAGTCCCTAAATCAATCAAGACAACTTCTATTAAACCATCTGGGACAGTTTCGTTATTAGCAGGTGCTACTCCTGGAATGCATTATCCTGAATCTCGCTATTATATTCGAAGAATGAGATTAAGTATTAATTCTCCATTGATACCTGCCCTAGAGAAGGCTGGTTACTTGCTTGAACCTGCTGTTGGGTCAGAAGAGTCTACATTAGTCGTAGGCATCCCTGTAGACATCGGAGAGGGCATTAGAACGGCTAGTGAATTATCCCTTTGGGAACAATTAAGTTTAGCGGCATTTATTCAAAAATATTGGGCTGATAATCAAGTTTCTTGTACGGTGACATTTGACCCAGAAACAGAAGGACATCAAATTGCATCTGCATTAGATTATTTCCAATATCAATTAAAAGGAATTTCATTCTTGCCTAGATTAGACTATGGTGCATATCCTCAGATGCCTTATGAAGCAGTTGATAAGGAAACTTATGAAGAATTACTATCTACAGTTGGTAAACTATCATTTGGCCGTATCAAGGGCGATGATGTGGAAGCAGAAAGATTCTGTGACAATGACGTTTGTGAAATTTAAGGCACAAGTGATGAATGGTGATTTAAGATTTGCCATCCTTGAATTCCTTTTTGGAATACGAATGAGAATCTAAAATCTACTTCGACCCATTCTGCATTCTTTTTACCAGTTGTTCGGTATTTGAATATTCCCTGACCAGATGCAATTCCTGTATCATCAGCAATTTGAATATATAGTTTAGTAACTGTTCCATTTAGACCATCCTTTCCAAGGAATTTAATAAAGTATTCTTGAATCTCTGGTCGACCAATTCTAATCTGGTCTGATAATGTTGGCAACAGAATTGCATTTTCAGCATACATATTTACTACTGCAGTTAGATTTTCTTCATTAACATACATAATCCAATTATTAAGTAGTTTCTTAACCATTGCACGGTCAATCTGTTCATTTGAGTTTTCGGCTGCGAATGGTGTGTATGTAAATGGATTCAAATTTTCATCTCCGTAGGTCTTTTAACTTATTTAAGTCTATATTTTTTAATTGTGCTTGCCTTACTATGTCGATTGTAATGGGTGGGCCTTGTACAGTTTTCCAAAATTCTGTAGTTGGATTTGTTACAGTTAATCCATTTCTAATCTTTTTCATTTCATATGGATTATATAATAGAGGATTTGCAAGTTGGCGACGATATGGATTGTACTGTCCTGCTCGCATTTGCTCTAAGTTTACCATGAGTAATTTAATCCTCTTCAACTATTTAAAGATGGCGATTCTCTAAATCCTTGCACCTAGTTAGATAACGTTCTATATTTATAAGTTTATCAGGTCCGTATCCTTCACCACGTGGATATCCTTCTCGTAATCCAGTTCCAATTGTAATTCCTGTGTTTCCTATTGAGATTTCTTTAGTTCCAGTTTCATAATCATAAGAAATATAGGGTTGTACTGACCAAAAAAGATTACTAAAGTCTGACTCTTCTGTTCTTCCATTATGTATACAAAAATTACACTCTAAACAGTAATAATAAGGATTATCCCATGAACTATTGGGACATGCACGGGTTTGCGTATATCGAGTTTGTTGTTGATGATACGGTGATAATAAACAATCTTCAGGGCACATGCATCCATTAGTGCCAATGGGTCGCATTACACTAATTTTAACTCCAAACTTCATTTTTTTATCCACATCATAACGAGTATTATTATAGGAATATGAATTGCCCATAGTTCTCATTATTTGAGATAACTCTATAAGTGGTGTAAAAAAAGAAGTGGTTAAAACATCCATCCAATCCCAGTATGTGTCCTTAGCATTGGTTCTGACACCTCCTTCAGGATAGTTTAAAGTTCTCATTTGATTCACAATCCTTCGCCCTTATATCCACCACATGTGAAGCAAAACCAATGAGTATTATATACTACATAATTTAGTTGGTACAATGGGGGCTCTCGACCCCTACAAAATTGAGGGCACGGTGTTGGTAAGTGTAATTGGCCATCGAAGTCTGACCATTCTTGTATATCACCTAGCAACTTCTTTGAGGCAGTCATTTTTCGAGTGAAATCTATAATTAGTGGGTTGCTAACATACCAACTATCGGCAAGTGAATCGCCATACCAATCCCTTCCATCATTAGTAATATTGCTAATAATTTGTGAATCTTTATATATATCTTTGATAACCCGATTGTTTCCTTGCCTTTTTACAAACCTCTGTTCATTAGCAGATAGTCTATCAAAATCCCGTTCCCAATCTATATAATTATAATTTTTTAGTTTACTTTTTACAGTTCCTAATGGATAGTTTAAAGTCTTCATTTACCTCACCTAGTTTAACTCAAAACGTGCTTACTTTCATAGTTCGAGGGTCAAATCCTTCATCGATACCCATTTGGTATGCTTCTTTCCAATCGCCTATATAGACATTATAATATGCTACAGAAATGGAGAAACTTATTAAGAAGAGACCGAGGATTGCCATAGATGTTTTATTTTTAATAAGTTGTATTCCTCTTGGATTGCCTTCATTTTGGGAATGTTTTCGACCAACTATAAAAACTGCTATTGCTGTAATTCCTGGAATTAATACTCGTGGCTTAAACAATGTCTTTAGATATGGGGTACTCATAGTTTATAATTAACCTTACAACTATTTAAAGATGTATTGATGATTGCTTTATATAGGTATTTCAAAAATTGATTACTTATGAGTGAAAATATCCCTACATTAGTAGAGCAACGAAAACAATTAGATGTAGAGTATGAGCGACAACAAAATAATTTAGAACAACATCGATTGAAATGGAGTTCTGCTTGTAAAATAATTGAAACTAAACTTGCTAAATTGTGTGAACACGAGTTTACTCGTAAAAATTATGCTTATGCTCCACTTTATTGTAAAAATTGTCTTTTAGAAAAAGACACTGTATGGCGATTAAATCGATAATTAGTATTCACTCTTTGCACGGCGATACATTTGCCATTCATCAGAAATTTTCATATATCCACCTAAAAATAATACAGTACCAACTACACCTAGTAGTGCTTTACTACCTGGTACAGTCATTCCAAACATTGTGTCAGTTTTTGACATTATAAGTTCTAAAATTATGTGTGCTCCACCTACGAGAGCAACAATTCCAATGATTAAGTCTTCTTGGTTGTATAACCAGTCTCCTGCTTTATTCGCCATATTTATTATTAGCCACTACAACTACTTAAAGACTTTGGTGATATTGACTACTTTTATATAGGTGTGCTACACCTCACTTAAATATGGACTCTAAAATAGAAGTTACAGATTGGCGTAAAGAATTAACTGCACTACTAGACGAAAATGAGGTAAAGCCTGATGGATTTGCTTTGTATCTAAATTTTATGTATCGGTATAATATGGACTCAGAAGGTGTTGTAGATGGTGATGTTCCTTACAGAGATGATAAAGATGATATTTCTGGGGCTGATAGTCAAACTCGATTTTTAGTAGAAAGTATTGCTGATACATATGGCGCAGAAGTACAATATGCTACTATTCGAGACCAAGAAACTAGTCTTGATGCTGGCTATCATTATGGTTTATTTTACCTCGGTGAAGACCTTATTGAGAAGTTTGCAACTTTGAGAGATGAATTAGAAATTAATTTAAATAAATTCTTAGAACTTGGGCGAATTCCAGTAATGCCTCAAATGCAATTTACGTTGCTTAGTAAAAATCCTCCAGAAGACTCGTCTGATGAAATCAACGAAGATGATAAGGAGTTATTTTAGAGTGAACCTTTAAGTAATTGTTCAACATATATAATAAATAATTGGAGACTAAAAAATGGAACTAAATACACTAATAATAATTGGACTTGGAATTGCCGCAGCAGCAGTTACTACTTGGTGGGCGACGTATAAAAAGTCGTCCCTACATCAACTTACAGATACCCTAGAAGATGCAATAGAAGATGCAACAGGTATTGATATAGAACTAGATGAGATTGTTGATGATATTGTATCTGCAGCAGAAACTATCGTAGGAGATATTCACGAATCTGTAGAAGATTCATTAGAAGATGGAGACTCACTAAAAGAAGTTATAGATGATGCAGTAGAAACAATTGATTTGGATTCGATTAAATCAATGACTGTGAAGACTTTGAAACTACACCTCAAGGAACTCGGACTTCCTACATCTGGAAAAAAGGCAGATTTATTGGCTCGTCTCGTTGAATCTATTTCAACTGAGTAATTACTTATTCACTCATTCGATAGTAAATTCCACTAGCCATAAGGTTAGCACCAACACTTATTGCTAATCCCCCTAGTAATGTCATTGGGACATAATACCAAATTTTATTAGTATTTGATTTGTCTCCAATTAATTTTCCTAGATGAAACCAGGCTACTGCTCCTCCACCTATGACTAAACTTATTCCTACTGTTATTGGAGTCATTTTATCACCTATATATCTAAATCTCTACGTCCGACCAATTTACTTCTAATAAACCTTGTTCACCATCGTCATTTATCCAAATTGCAATCCAATGGAAATCATACTTTCCTGCAGTAAGATTCATTAAACTCAATTCTTGAAGGTCTGCCGTATATCCCTTGATGTAATGATAACCTATTGTGTAATTTAATGAAGTATCATTCTCACTATTCCAAAATTGCACTGATACATTATATCCATCTTGGTCGTTGGGTTCTGTTCCACAATCAAGGTCGTATTGCACCCATGCCGATGTGTTATTATACTGCATAGAGATTTGAAAGAGAGTTATTTCACATCTAGGTGGTGGGTATTCGCAAGTGCCATCATCGACCTCTGCGAGATTATCAAAGTTTGTTGCATTTTCATCCATACACCCTTCCTTCATCGGGTCTGGTTGACTCTCGCAAGAACCATCATCAACCGTTGCATTTTCATCATAGTTATCTGCATCACTATCCATACACCCTTCTACCTCTTCTGCATCAATAATAAAAGTAGGTTTATGTGGTGAATTAAACTCATCTCCATGATTACAAGTACCATCACTACAATCAAGGGTATGGAACTCAATTTCATATTCATAAGTACCTTCTTCAAGGTCAATAAAATCGCTTTGAACTTCTATAACCTCTCTAAAAACTCCTGTGTCAATATAGTCATCATCATGTGAAGACCCATTCCTAAATAAAACAATTGTGAAATGACCCTCTAATTCACCAGTACAGTTATTTTCATCAAAAAATGTGAACCGAACATAGATTTCTTTTTCATTAGATGTGGAATAGTCATCATATTGCCAATCAGTATTGCATGGCATGGCTCTAAATTTACAAGACCCATCATCCCACGAAGCATCAGAATCATAATTATATGCTGATGGATTCAGACAAGCACCATAATCATTAGTTTGTGATTCATCACTACTAAACATTCCCATATTTTGCATTGTCCCTCCAGTCAATAGTAAGAAAATCGGAATTAGTATGATTGCTATTTTCTTTATATTCTTTACTTTTCTATGAACTGATTCAATTGCCCTATCTACAATGTCTCCTTCTAATGTTGTTTCTACTGAGACTTCAGTAGTATTTTCACCACCATTAAGAACTGTATTTTCTGATACATCTTTTGAAATATTTTGTACAGTCGAGATTAGTTCTGCTGCTTCTTTAAGTTGGGCTACTAAATCTTTATTATTAGATGTATTTGAACTATTTAAAACTCCATCATCTAATAAATCTGCTAAGATATCTTTTTCAGACCTTCCAGTTGCTGATGCCAATAACTTAGCCTTTTCTTTTAGGTCTTCTACTGTTTCTTCGATTGTATCTTCACTTCCTTCGCTCATTAAATCACTCCTTTAATGAACTCTCCCCTGTCTTGGTCTCCATAATAATATATTTTCCCTTGATGAGTAATATAAAATGGTTTATATCCTCCGCTTCCTTTTCCTATTGCTCTCGAAACAAATACTTGTGTAACCTGTCTACGTTTGGGCAAGGTGGCATTAATTCGACTTGTTAATTCCTGTGGCCAAATCCAAGTTGTAAGGTTTTTCATAATTTCTATTGATTTTTCTATAACTTGGTCATTCGTTAAATGAGATTTTCCACGTGCATTAAATGTTTCACTATTGTGTATCTCTTCATGACCCAATCCTGTTAAATTGCTTTCATGTGCTTCGATTTCATTAGTATTAAATTCTTCTGCACCTTGCATTAATCCTTCAACTAACTTTATCCCCTTCGAAGTTGGGTAATAAACTTTAACTTTTCTTTTATTTCCTTGTACATGTCCCATAATTGATTGAATTAATCCTTTATCAATTAATGCCTTTAACGGTCTAACTACGGCTGCATGGTGATTAGAATTTAGTACATTTTTTGCAAGTTTTGGTTGAGTTAACTCTCTTGAATGGTCCCATTTTTTAATGTTCTCTGGATTATACTTAGAGAGATAAACTAATAATTGTTTTTCAGGGCGTGTTAAGTGAAACTCCTCTGCTGAAAATTGATTGAATTCTTGAGATTCTATTTCTTTAATTCTATTATACATTGATTCTCTATAGTCGTAGTCTTCACTATACAATTCATCCCAAATATAATTGTCTATCATGTGTTCATTGATAGTGTTTTTAATAGTTCTGTCCCATTCCCCATATTCATGTTCAAAATACCCATCGTTTAATAATAACTCAAAATTATTATACATTTCCTCATTATTTGAAAATTGATTATAGAAGAGTTCATCAATTACTACTGTTCTAATAGGTGTATAATTTCTGTTATCTGCATAATCTGGTGCATATTCATAAAACTCCAAATCCCACCCCCAATCTAATCTTTCCCAAACCATATCACAAAATAAATCTTCCTTTTGCTTTCTATTTAATGCCACCCCCATTCTCGCTAAGTCCTTCCTATCTGGAATATATTCAGCATTAAATGAATCTGCATCAACTCCATACATTTTAGTTTGGCCATTATTTACCATTTTTCCACCAGACCTCGTATAATTGAATAATACATACTCTCCAGTCCATGGTACTCCTGTTCGGTGTATCATAACTTCATCAACATCTGATACTGTAATTCCTGTAGGATTCATAATAGTTCCTGGAGTTCCTGCTGGGTGAAGTTGTCTTTCGTTTAAATTACCAAATTCCCATTCTGCCGTATCTCCAATATAAAATAGTGCCACTGCACCCATCGATTCGACTCTTTTAGGATGGTATCCTTCGACAACTATAGTGCCTCCCTCTGCAGAAAATGATTCTGCCTCAATAATAAATCTACAATATTGACAAACTGTAGGATGAACTCCCACATGTCTTGGTCTTGGAATTTCACAGGAGCATAATGATTCGGCCTTCAATCGCTCAATCTTCAACGGCTTTCTTGGTTTTTTAGCATCTTCTCTTACTTTTGCAAGTGATTTTGCTAATTTTCCATTGGAATCTCCGCTCCAGTCTTCAGCACTAAGAATTTTGAAATTATAATGTGCACCAGAATTCAAATTATGTTCTTCAAACATGAGGAATGTATTATCTTTAAACCAAACTGTTAAAATATCAGAATTCATATTTCGAGAAGACTCTATGTGAGTAAATGATGCATACTCTTCTCCAAACTCTCGTTCTGCTTGCTCTATTGCCTGTGCTAATCCATTTTTACCCTTTTGATAACTAGATAGTATTGGTCCATTTAGGTGCATAAGGGTGCGTTTAAAACTACTTTCCATAGATTCTGCACTTTTTGACAAGTCTCTTGTACCTTTTGGGCCTCCTTTCTTGTATCTTGAGTAATTAGCCTTTGCCTTAAGGTCTCCTTTAGAGGTTCTTCGACGACGTTCCTCTATCGCACGTGCAAGACTTTCATAAGGCATACTATCACATTCTTCCTTCAACTATTTAAAGTTCACGATATATCCGTAAGTTTTATATGGTTAGTCGGTCTAATAATAGATATGAATTGGATAGATTTCTTCACATTAGGAGGCATTGTACTTATTGGATTAGGATTAATTGCTCAAGGGTGGTTTATTTTAGATATGAATAAAAGATTTAGCAAACTTATGGGCTTATTACTCATTGCTAAAGAAGAACAAAATGAATAATCGTAAGGTCAAATGTATTAAGTACTAAGAAAGATTACTTTATAATATGTCGTGGGAATTATATACACCTGATGAAAATGAACCTATTCATTCTCATTGGAGTAGTTTTTTTGTAGGAATTTCTATTACCGTATTTATTTTAGTTATAATTAACATTACTGGGGCATTATAATGGATGAAGAGGACAAACGTATTGCATCATTTAAACAAATGGCAGATAAAGTTGCTGCACATGAGTATTGGACTCAAGGATTAGACATTGCTGTTGAAAACCAACCATTAGTTCATCGTGATTTGAAAGGTAAATTAAATATTAAAGTTTCTGGATTTCCCTCTAATGAAGGAAATGAATTAATTTGTTGGGTAGAAATTATTACTGGAGACTTATTTGAAGGAATTGGAAAACTAATAGTTAATTATGAAATTGAAGATTTATTGGATGAATCTATGGTTGAGGGTGATGACCAGATACATTATAAAAATGGGTCACAAGAAGTTATGCCAAAATATTTTGGTATTTATCAAAAGGCATTGGATTGGTAAGTCTTATAAAGGTGATAGTTTCTTCTAATAGTTATGAAGATACAAATCTTTGCCACAATTTTAATGCTTTTAATAACGACTTTCGCATCAGTTAATTTATTAACTGAATCTGAATCATTAGAAAACACCAACACAGAGCAAGTTGTTTTAGAAACTATCTGGGATAATCATTCTTACCAATTTTGGAATGTACATCCGATGAGTATAGGTAATTTATCTACTGTTGATTTTAATTCATCTGGTGATGTTAATATAACAATAGAGTTACTGGGATTCTTTCATGATGCAGGAATTTGGGATAGAGGACAGGTAAATTATACAATAATTGTTGATAATAAAAGTATTTTTTCTAAATCAATTATATCAAATAAGACTATACAGCATATCGATATAAAAAATATAAGTTCTCCTATTAATATTATAATTTATAGTACAGGGTCTGATAATGAGTCTACACCAATACCTGGTGATTTTTTCATTGCTAAAACTAAATTAGTATTAACTGAGTAATCAATTCAACGATATAGTTATAAGGGAGAACTAGTTGGAACAACTGTAGGTGATGAAAAGTATGCAAATCGATTGGATTTTAACTTGGATACAAGACCATGATTATACTTTAGTAGTAACTACTCAAAAGAAAACCAATAAACAATATGGGGTACAAATAACTAGGAATGGTTCTAAATTTATCAGACATATTCCAT
>Ga0307995_1000670_pt1 | contig 23004 bp, 22 predicted proteins | sample EllFjometagen262_FD_203132 | JGI IMG/M metagenome (GOLD analysis project Ga0307995, IMG submission 203132) | Marine microbial communities from Ellis Fjord, Antarctic Ocean - #262 | ecosystem: Environmental > Aquatic > Marine > Unclassified | place: Southern Ocean | collected 2014-11-02 | reverse complement strand
CATTCCTTTGAATGGCTTCGCAGCACCTTGGAACCATTTTAGTTCTTTAATTCTTTCTTTTTCAGAAATAGTTGAAAGACTAAATTCTCCTTTAGCTAAGTCAGTAATTGCATCAGAGTATGCAGATGAAATTACTAGTGAGTAAGTAACGGCAACAGCAAGAATTGTTTTTAATTTATTAAACATTTTTTTCCTTTGTTGAAGTTATTTATTGATTTTCTTATCCTTATTATTCCAATTTAAACCTAAAAAAATAATTATGTAAAGATCAATTAGCGATACAAATGGGGGTAAAACAAAAAAAATTACAATCTTAGATTGTTTTTGTTAGCGTTTTTTTTATTGCAGCGGACCATCCTTTAACTAAATTATTTCTCACTTTAGATTTAATTTTAGGATTAAAACTCCTATCTAAATGCCAATTTTTAGAAATATCTGTTAATGATTTATAGACACCAATTTGAAGCCCAGCCATAAAGGCAGCACCTAGAGCAGTTGTCTCTTGAACTTTTGGTCTTAAAACTTTTATGTCAACTACATCAGATAAAAACTGCGAAAACCAATTGTTCATTACCATCCCTCCGTCAACTTTAACAAGTTTTGGTCTTAGTCCATCATGCTTCATTGCTTCAAACAAATCATATGTTTGGTATGCTACTGACTCAATGGTAGCTCTAATAATTTCTTTGGGACCTGTGTCTCTTGTAAGGCCACTCAAAACACCTCTTGCATTTGCGTCCCAATAAGGAGCTCCTAATCCAGTAAATGCAGGAACCAAATAAACACCTTTATTATCTTTTAAAGATTTAACAATATTTTCAGTTTCAGATGCTTTTTTGAAAAAATTTAGTTTATCTCTTAACCACTGTACGCCAGCTCCAGCAATAAAGATTGAACCTTCCATTGCGTAAGTAGTTTTACCTTTAATGCGATAAGCAATAGTAGTGAGTAGCCTATTTTTTGAGTAAATAATTTTAGACCCAGTATTTAAAAGAACAAAAGCACCTGTGCCATATGTACTCTTTAATGATCCTGGCTCAAAACAACATTGACCAATAGAAGCAGATTGCTGATCACCTACTACACCGCTAATTGAAATTGGTTTCTCGGTAATTGACGCATGTGTCAAACCATAATCATCAGCGCAATCTTTAACAACCGGTAAAATACTTTTATCAATTTTAAGAATTTTAAGAATTGTTTCGTCCCATTTATTATTAGTAATGTTATAGATCATTGTCCTACTTGCATTAGTTGCATCAGTGGCATGTACTTTCCCTCTTGTAAGTCTCCAAATTAAAAAACTATCAATTGTTCCAAAAAGTAATTGTTTCTTTTTCATCAACTTTTTAGCCAAGGGAACATTGTCTAGTATCCACTTAATTTTTGTACCTGAGAAGTATGAATCTATTAAAAGACCTGTTCTGTTAAAGATAATTGTTTCTTTATTTTGTTTTCTAAGCTTCTTGCAAAATTCTTCTTGTCTACGATCCTGCCAAACGATTGCATTATAAACAGCTCTACCTGTCTTTTTATCCCACAAAACAGTAGTCTCTCTTTGATTGGTAATACCTATAGTTAGAATTTTTCCTTTAATTTTTTTACTTTTTTTAATAACGTCACTTAAGGTTTTTTTAGTTGTAGACCATATCTCTTCGGGATCGTGTTCTACCCAACCACTTTTTGGAAAATATTGAGTAAATTCTTTTTGAGAAGAATAAACTGGTTGGCCTTTAAGATTGAAAAGTATAGCTCTGCTTGATGTGGTTCCCTGATCGATAGAAATAATAAAATTTTTATCTTTTTTCATTTTTAATTAAAATATTGCCAGTCTAATTCTAATTTTTTATCTTCTATTATAGCGTTAATCATGCCCAACATTAAAGGAAGTTTTTTTTTATCAAAGTCTTGATTAACTTTTTTTCCTATCTCCATTGCAAGATCAGCTCCTTCTACCGTAACTTTTTCCATTTTTAATTTTTTTGCTTTAGAGAAAGTCATACCCGAACCTATATACGAGCCCATTTTACTATTTCTGCCTCCACCAGAGCTAACATATAAATCTCCAAGACCAGCTAAACCTTTTACAGTTTCTTTTTTTCCATTTAAGTGTTCTACAAAAATTTCCATCTCTTGAATTGACTGCTTAATTAAAGCTGAAGCAGTATTTAAGTAATTTTTTTCTCTTACTTCTTCAGAAATATTATTACTACAAAGCCCCTTAGCTGCTCCTACTGCCATTGAAAAAATATTTTTAATAGCTGCAGACACCTCTACACCATTTAAATCATCTGAGAAAGATGTGTGGTAATAACTTGTATTAAGGATACCAGCTATTTTTTTTGCTATCGATATATCTTTGTTCGCAACAACAACACTGCTGTGAACTTTATTTGCTAAACCTGTGGCAAGGCACGGTCCACCTATAGCTGATATGCTGGCTTCTTTAATACCTTTTTCTGAAAGTAAGCGTTCTAATTTATCAACTAAAAGTTCATAATTATTATTATGAATGCTCAAACCTTTAGTGAGCATAAGCAAATTGGGTAATTTTTTATCTTTATAAACTCGGCTGAGTTGTTCTGCTGCCCATTCAATTCCTTTAGAGCTTATACCTAGAACAATTAATTCTACATTTGAATTCAGAGTTGAATCAAAGTTTTCATATTTAATTAAATTTACACCTTCTGGAATATTGGTATTAAGTCCTGGGTGTAATCTCTTATTTTTTACTACACTGTCTATAAAATCATTTTCAAGATGAGTTCCTACAATATTAGTATCATGATTGTTGTCTATGCAGGGGACTGCGAAAGCAGTGCCCATTGCACCAGCTCCAATAATGACAATTTTAGACATAAGTTTATTTCCTGCTAATTATTTTTTTGATGATTAAAAAAAGAGATATTAACTCAATTTTTCCAATAACCATAAATAAAATTATAAAAATTTTAGACGATGTTAATAAATTGAAAAAATCAATATCGTTCAAGCCAAATAAGCTAGAGTTTACTGTGTTGGTAATGGTCAGTATGGAAAGTTTAAAAGATTTTTCAAAGTTGAGACCACTGACTGTTAATATACTGGATAAAATAAAAATACTTATAAAAAAACTAATAAAGATAAAAAAGGAAGAGTTTAAATTTTCGTTATTAATCTTGTGTTCTGTTTTTAAGATTCTTTGATCATTTATTACATTTGGTGACACAAGTCTAAAAATTTCTAGAACAGTAGATTTAAATAATATGTATAATCTTATAATTTTTATACCAGACGAATTTGAAATTATAGAACCACCAATAATAGTTAAAAAAATAAAAAATAAATAGAAATTTTCAGGAGGAGTAAAAGTTGTAAGACCTGAATTACTCAAGCTACTTGTTACAGCAAACAAAATATTTAAAAATGAAGTTTCTTGTATTAAAGAAAAAAGTATTACACTAAAAAAAATTACCGCTAGTAAAATTAAAATATCTTCATAGTGTTTTTGCATAGTATTTTTATTTGCAAAAAGACTATAGAAAAAATAAATATTTAAAGCTGAAAAAGTTAATGCAATAGTTAATATAATTTTTTGTGAAGAGTACTTAATAATTTCAGAAAGCTCATTTGTAGGGAGAAATGCTCCAGTAGAACTTATTGTCATAGCTAAATTGAAACTATTAAAAAGTCTAATTCCTGAAAGGGCAAAGAAGATAAAAATTAAAGCTGTTAAGAAAGTGTAAATAAAAAAAACTTTTATTATAATCTTTTTAGTATCTTTAAAAAGGTTTGAAGCTTTGTCAGGATTATAAACTAAATGTGTTAACTTGTATTCATTTTTAAAATTAGAAAAAATAAGAATTAAAAAAGTTAAGAAAAAAAAACCTCCAATCCAGTGCGATGAAGATCTCCAGATTAACAATGTTGGGTCTAAGAACTTCACATTGTAAAGTACTGTAAATCCAGTAGTTGTTAAACCAGATATAGCCTCAAAAAATGAATCTATAAAACTAAATTGATAGCTACTAAAATAATAGGGTATCGAAATTAATAAAGAAATGAAGAAATAAACTAAAATAACTAAAACTAATTTTTCATAAAATTTAATATTTTTATCTCCTTCTTTACTAAATAAATAAAAACCTGTTCCAAATAAAAATGAGATAACCAGTGTTAGAAGGTATGAGTCTAAATTTAGGTAATGGTCAAAATATGATGAATAAAGGATATTGAAAAACGAAAGTAAGGTTATTGGGTAGCAAGATAAACCTAAATAGTAGGAAACACCTCTAAGATTCATTGTTATATAGAACTTAATCTAAAGATACTTTCAACTTCTTGTAAAAGTTCTCTTTTTGCAAGAAAAACTACAAGGTCATCTTTTTCGAAAATGAAGTCAGATTTTGGTATGATTACTTTTTCAGCTCTTAATACCGCTCCAATTCTTATATGTTCAGGTAAATTAGAATCCTTGATGGATTTATTGAGAAGTTCAGATTTTTCTAATATTTCCGCCTCTATAAATTCATATTCGCCGTCGAGTAATGAGTACACTGTTTCGATTGTACCTTTATGAACATGTTCCATGATTCTAGAAACTGTTGTCATACGAGGGTCTACGAGATCATCTATGTTTAAAGATTTTTGCAGTAAGCTATAATTAGATTTATTTACAATCGCTATTGTCCGTTTATTAGAGCTATATTTTTCGGCTAAAACACAAGCCATAATATTATCTTCGTCATCATTAGTTAAAGCTAAAATAGTTTCTGTTTCTTCAATATTGGCTTCTTTTAATATCTCTTCATCAAGGGCATCACCACAGATTACGATTGACGAAGTTAATTCTGATGCCAAAAGTTCCGCTCTTTCCTTGTTTTTTTCAATAATTTTCACTCGAGCCCCTTCAAAATTTGTTTCTAATAGTTTAGCTAAAATTAAGCCAATATTTCCACCACCAACAATAAGTATTTTAGTTGCAGCTTTTTCCTCATGTCCAAAAGATTTTAAAATTAAATTTAATTGATCAGACCTAGCAACAACATAAGCTTTATCACCTTCTAATAATTGATCATCTTTTTTTAAAAAAACAAATTTATCTTTTCTAACAGCTCCAAGAATATTTGCACTCAAATCTGGAAATTTTATAGTTAGTTTTTTTAAGGGAATACCAATAACAGGACAATTGGCATTAACAAGAATTTCTAAAACTTTAATTTTATCGTTTGCAAAAGGTACGTTGTCTAAGGCGCCAGGTGCTTCAAGCTTTCTAAAAAGTGATTTAGCCACCTCTACCTCTGGTGAAATAATTACATCTATCGGTAAGTTGGATTTATTATAAAGCTTACTCCATTTTCTGTCTAGAAACTCTTGAGATCTTATTCTTGCAATTTTTTTGTTAATACTAAATAAACTATGAGCTAATTGACATATAATCATATTAGTTTCGTCATTTTTAGTAACAGCGATAATCATATCGGTGTTCTCTGCTCCTGCATTTTCAAGTACAGAGGGGAAAGTTGCTCTTCCAACTATACCTTTCACATCTTGGGTTTCGTTAATCTTTTTAATATCTTCTGAAGACTGATCTATTACAGTAATTGAATGGCCTTGAGCCGAAAGTTGCTTGCTTATTGAAAAACCAACTTTTCCCGCACCACATATAATTATATTCATGGTTAATTTAGACCTTTAATGCCAAGTGCTTTTAGCTTCCTGTGGAGAGCTGACCTTTCCATGCCAATAAAATCAGCTGTTTTAGATATATTACCATTGTTTTTTTTAAGCTGATTAACTAGGTAGTTAACTTCAAACTGTTCACGGGCTTCTTTTAGTGGGTATGCTAAAGTATTATTTATAGACCTCTCATTTAGTGTTTTTGGATTTTCGTTTAGAATTTCTGTTAGTATTTTATTTATATCTGCTTTATTTTCATGAACAGAAAGTATTGTAACTCTCTCTATTAAATTCCTTAGCTCCCTAATATTTCCTGGCCAATTATAACTATAAAGAAGATCGTTATCACTATCTATATCAGCTTCAGGAATGCCATTGATTTCAGATATTTTCTTTTTAAAATATTTAATTAGTAACGGAATATCCTCTGTTCTGGATTGCAATGTCGGGAGATTAACTGGAACCACATTTAATCTGTGATAAAAATCTTCCCTAAATTTTTTTTCTAAAATCATTTGTTTTAAATCTCTTGAGGTGGATGAAATAATTCTTACACTCACATAGATATCTTTCGAGCCATTAATTCTTTTGAATTTTTGATCAGTAATAGTTCGTAGAATATTAGATTGGATTTCATAAGGAATTTCTGAGACTTCATCTAGCAATAAAGTGCCATTATTTACTTTTTCTAAGACACCATAATCGATGGTTCCATCTTGGTATTCTTCACCAAATAATTGTTTTTCATAATTTTTTTCTTTTAATAAAGATGCGTTGAAAACTTTAAAAGAATTTTCCGATCTTTGAGAGCTCTTGTGAATTTTTCTAGCCACAAGTTCCTTGCCAGTGCCTGTTTCCCCAGTGATTAAAACTCTGCTTTCAGTTAGCGCCAGTTTATCTATGGTTTTGAGAATCTTTAAAATTTCTGGATTCTTTCCAATCAGCTCGAAAGAATTGAATAATTTATTTTCAACTTTATTTTTTTCTTTTTTTAAGTGTTTTAACTCCAATGCACGTTTAGCATAATTTAATATTTTTTCAGAAGAAAACGGTTTTTCAACAAATTCATACGCACCAATTCTAATTGCCTCAACTGCAACCTGGACATTAGCGTGGCCTGATATCATTATTACTGGTGTATTTTTATCTATACTTATTAATAGTTTTAAGAGATCAATTCCATCTTTCTCACCTTTGTCTAATTTAATATCTACAATTGATAAATCTGGCAATTTTGTCTTAATCTCTTTGACTGCTTGCTCATAGTTTGCTGCAGATCTAACTTCATAATCTGCTTCTTTGAGAATATTACAGATTAAAAAGCGTATATCAGCATTGTCATCGATTACTAAAATTTCTTTTTTCATTTATTTAATTTTGGGAAGTGTGATCAAAATTTTAACCCCAGGAGAATTATTTGTAATGACGATATCTCCATTATGTTCATTAATAATTTTGCTAACTATTGGTAAGCCTAAACCAGTACCATCTTTTTTGGTAGTAAAATATGGCGTCATTATTTTTGTAATATCATCTATGCCTTTGCCATTATCTGTAAGCATAATAGTTATATAGTCACTATTTCCTTTAATTTCTACAGAGATTTTTCCTTTAAAATCAATGTTTTTTAATCTTTCTTCAAGGATAGAGTCTTCTGAGTTTTTAATTAAATTTATAAAAGCTCTGTTTAATAATTCTTCATCGCCCATGATACTTAGTTTTTTTTTGGAAACAATTAATGAAAATTCGTTTAAAGATGACATTTTGTAAAAATCCATTGCTCGTTTAACTACTGAATTAACTTCAATTTTTTTAAATATTGGATTGGGCATTCTTGCAAAACTTGAGAATTCATTTACTAAGCTTTCAATGTCTTTAATCTGTCTATTAATAGTAGTTAGATAATTTTTAAATTCATCTCTATCTTCTGAAATTTTTTTATAAAATTTTTCTTGCAATCGATCAATAGATAATTGAATAGGAGTTAAAGGGTTTTTTATTTCATGCGCAAGTTTTCTAGCGACATCTTCCCAAGCTGCATATCTCTCTGCAGCTAATAATTTATTTTGCTGCTTCTTTAATCTTTCAATCATATTATTAAAATTTTTATTTAAATTCAAAAATTCTTCATCAGTTTCGATCTCTGGGACTTTAGAATTTAAATATCCCTTGCTAATGTTTTCAGATGCACTTATTAGATTTATTATAGGTTTTGTCAGTCTTCCAGCAAAAGTAAAGGCAACAATTGTTGCTATGAAAAGTAATAAAGCTACTAGTAAAATATAAATCACAGCAAAAGTTATTTTTATCCCAAGTTGTTTATTCTCAACCGTATAATAAAAATTAACAGCTTGTTCCGTTTCATTTAAATATTTTATAATTTCAGGATCAACATTTCTTGAAATAAATAAATAAGTATCTATCAAGTTATTCAGCTTGATCATCGCAGAGGTTTTATTTTCTTTTTCATTTGTAATAGGAACCGGCAATCCTTCTAAGGCTAAATTAATTTCTTCTTCACTTGGCTTGATAAAATTATTAATATTATTTGTTTCAGAAAATATAATATTTGATGAACTATCAATTAAAAAAATATCATCGACACGTCTCAGAATCTTTTCTGATCGAACAATATCTTTAAATCTCTCAGGTGCAGAATAAAATAAACTAGCTGCTCTATTCAAACCAACACTCATTAAAAAAACATCTGACTCTACGGTTTTCTTATTTTGTTCTAAATAATTTTTCGCAACAACATAGGAATTATTTACTGCTTTTGTAATCTGTTTGTTAAAAAAGTTTTCTAAACCATAGTTGAAAATAAATAGAGAAAAAATAGCTATAAAAAATGAAGGGATAAATGTAAATAAAGTAAATAAAGTTATGTATCTTGAGCTAGTCTTTGATCCAATTTTCTTATTCTTATTTGCATAATATAAATTATAACTTTTTTTAAATATTGTTATCAAGAAAATTAAAAGTAGGACTAAATCAAGCCCTATCAAGATCTGTAAATTAATATTAGAAAAAAATAATAGTTTTGGATTAATAAACGCTAAAAATGTTAGAACGCACAGTAAAACGCAAACAAAAGATAGTGCTATAATAGATTTTAAATTTTTGAAATAATTAAACATAAAAATAATATTTAATTTATATAAATATAATATAGTTTAACACAATGGATTTTTCTTTCATTATACTTGCTGCTGGAAATAGCAACAGATTTAAATCTGAAATACCTAAGCAATATCAACAAATAGAAGGAAAAACTTTAATTGATATTAACATCGAAAAAATCAAGGAATTTAAGCAAATTAAAAAAATTGTTTTTGTTTACAACAAGAGACATAAAAAGTATTTAAAAAAAATTAGACTAAAGGATGTTAAGCTAATCTTAGGTGGTAATACAAGAAAAGAGTCTACACACAACGCCTTAAAATATTTAAAAAAACAAAAAATTTCAGGCAAAGTTTTAATTCATGATGCTGCTAGACCAAATTTTTCTAGTCAATTATTAAAAAAAATTATTATTAATGCTAAAAAATATAGAGTTGTGATTCCAGTATTGAGCATTCAAGATGCATTAAAGGAAAGAAAATTAAATAAAAATTTTGTAAACTTGAATAGAGGTAATTTTTTTACCACCCAAACTCCTCAATGTTTTAATCTTGATGAGGTTATGCAGTTACACAAAGATAGAAGAGAGAGGTACAGAGATGATGATTTTTCATTAATTGATAATTATAAAAAAGTAAAATTAATTAATGGTGAAAAAAGAAACATTAAAATTACTGACTTACAAGATTTTAGTTTATTAAAAAGTTATTACAAACCTATTGTTAAAATTGGAATAGGTTTTGATGTTCATAGACTTGTAAAAGGAAGAAAACTTTTTTTGGGTGGTATTAAAATTCCATCAAAACTTGGCACTTTGGGACACTCAGATGGTGACCCTGTCTTGCACGCTGTGATAGATGCTCTTCTTGGTGCATGTAGTATGGGTGACATAGGGGAAAAATTTTCCGACAAGAGAAAAAAATACAAAAATATCAGTTCAACCAAGCTTATAAAAAAAGTTATTAGTGATGTAAAAAAGAAAGGCTATGCTATTCAAAATATTGACATTAATATTATTACTCAAGAACCTAAGTTGAAAAAGTTTAAAGATAAAATAACTAATAATATCGCTGATTTATGTGAGATAAACTTAAAAAATATTAATGTAAAAGCGAAGACAACTGAGAAACTCGGAGTTATTGGTCGGGAGGAAGCTATAGCAGCGGAGGTTGTTATGTTGGTAGTTAAGTATGATTAAAAAAATAAATATTTTAATCCTCACCATGTTTAACATTGGCAATTCAAAATATGCTCCCGGAACGGTGGCCTCTTTTGCTACTTCTTTAATTTTCATTTTTATTTATAGTTTGCAAATTAATATTATAATCTTAATTTTAGGTGTAAGCATAATTTTTATATATTCTGTTTACGCTATAGATAAGTTAAAAAATCATTTTGATGAAATTGATTCAAAAAAAATTGTTATTGATGAATTTGTTGGGCAGGCTATTCCTATTTTAACTATTTATAATTTTATACCATCGATCAATACTGGTAGGTTTATTTTATATATATTAATTTCTTTTTTTTTATTTAGATTGTTTGACATCTTAAAACCTTACCCTATAAATATAATTGACCAAAAAATTAAAAATGGATTTGGTGTTATGCTAGATGATGTTATCGCTGGAATTTACTCTTCGGTTATTTTAATCCTTATTATGTTATTTATTTTAAATGGATAAAAATATTAAACAGATTATATTTAAGCTTAAAAGTAAAAAGATAACTCTATCCGTAGCAGAATCTTGCACAGGTGGTATGTTGGCTCAATGCATCACGTCAGTAAGTGGTTCATCTAAAGTTTTTACTTTTGGCGTTGTCACCTACTCTAATAAATCTAAAATTAAATATCTTAAAGTTCCATCTGAAATAATAAAAAAATATGGCGCCGTTAGTGAGCGTTGTTGTGGATTGATGATAAATAATTTGGCAAAAATTTCAAAAGCAAAATTAAACTTGGCAATCACAGGAATAGCTGGTCCAAAAGGTGGTACGAAACAAAAACCTGTGGGCTTGGTATATATAGGAATTAAAATAAATAGGAAAATTCAAGTTAATAAATATTTTTTTAAAAATCAAAATAGAGATCAAATTAGAAAAAATTCAGTAAAGGAAGCTTTCAAGTTAATAGAGCAGTTTATTTAAATTTTTTATTAGCTCTATCTTCAAATGCATCTGCAATCTTATTTAAACCAAAATTAAATGAATTTTTCATTATTAGGTTTAAAAAATTATTTTTTAATTCAAAATCAATACTAAATTCAAGTTGTGTACTTCGATTAATTTCTTTGAATTTCCATTCATTTTTAAGATATTTTAATGGACCTTCAATATTAGTCACAGTAATGATGTCCTTTTTTTTTGAGTACAAAACCAAGCTAGAATAAACTTCGTTTATAAATTTTTTTCCTACTTTAAGATCAGCTTTAATTTCAACATAATCATTAGATTCTTTTTTTTCATGTATTTTGCCTTCAATGCACCAAGGTACAAATTCAGGATATTTTTCTATTTCCAAAACCATCTCTATTAAGTTTTTTTTACTACAGTTGATAATTTTTTTTATTGATGCAGATGCCATTCAAGAGATTTATCCCTAGATTCTTTAAGTACTTTAAAGTCTGTGTCAGCATGATAGGAAGATCTTGTTAGAGGAGATGAAGAAACAAGTAAAAAACCTTTTGAAATTGCAATATCTTTTAATTCTTTAAATTCATCTGGGTGAACGTATCTATCTAAGGGAAAATGTTTCGTTGTGGGTTGAAGGTACTGACCAATAGTTAAGAAATCAACTTCGGCCATTCTTAAATCGTCCATTACTTGTATTACTTCATCTTTTTTTTCTCCAAGACCGAGCATAATTCCTGATTTTGTAAATATATTTGGTTTTTTTGTTTTCACAGATTTAAGCAATTCAATAGAAGTAAAATAACGAGATCCTGGTCTAACCTTAAGGTACAAACTCGGTACAGTCTCTATGTTGTGATTGAATACATCGGGAGATGCCTCTAAAACTTTTTCATATGCATTTTTTTTTTTTAAAAAGTCTGGTGTTAAGACCTCAATTGTTGTTCTTACGTTTTTTTTTTTAACTTCTGTTATGACTTTTTTAAAATGATTTGCGCCGCCGTCATCTAGGTCGTCTCTATCAACAGAAGTAATTACAACATGATTTAATTGTAATTCTTTTACTGCCTTAGAAACCTTAATAGGCTCCATAGGATCTAGAGCAGAGGGTTTACCTGTTTTAACATCGCAAAAAGCACAGCCTCTTGTGCAGGTGTCGCCCATGATCATAAATGTTGCATGTTTTTTACTCCAACACTCTGTTATATTTGGACAGTTAGCCTCTTGGCAAACAGTAGTTAAATTATTTTTATTAACAATTTCTTTAGTTTTAAAGAATATCTGGCTATTAGTTATTTTGGTTCTTATCCAAGCTGGTTTTTTTTTTAACGGGCTAGGAAAGTTGTTTATTTTTTCTGGGTGTCTTGGTTTCATTGGTTAAGCTTAATTAAAACTTCATCTTTTTTTCCAAATTTTAATTTTGTTCTATATAACATGTCTAAATAGTCAAGATTAAGATCCTTGGACAATAGTACGTTTTTTTTTTCTATTAATTCTAGTTGTTTCTTTAATTTAGAATTTTTTACTGATAATTCTTTTTCATAACTATTTTTTTTAAAGTAAGAGATTAAGCCTCTTTCGCCACCTATCAAATTAATTCCAATATAAAGTGTTAAAAAAACTTGGAAGAAAAATATTTTTTTAATTTTTAAAATTTCAAAAATTTGCATACTTAGATTCTAGCGATTTTAGCAGATTTTCCAAGCTGTTCTTCTATTCTTATTAGTCTGTTGTACTTTGCTACTCTTTCAGATCTTGCTAACGAACCTGTTTTGATTTGGCTTGATTGTGTTCCTACAGCAAGATCAGCAATAAACGTGTCTTCTGTGTCACCGGACCTGTGCGAAATAACAGTACTAAAATTATTTTTTTTTGCTAACTCAATAACATTTAAAGTTTCTGTTAATGTTCCAATTTGATTTACCTTAATTAAAATAGAGTTGGCAGATTTTTCTTTTATTCCCCTTTCTAATCTAGTCACATTAGTTACAAATAAATCATCACCAACAATTTGAACATTTCTACCTATTTCTTTTGTTAGCTTGGACCAGGCACTCCAGTCGTTTTCAGCAAAAGGATCTTCAATAGACTTAATCGGATACTTGGAAATTAATTTTTTATAATATTCTATGCTTTTCTCTACTGAAATAAATTTAGTTGAGTTAAGTGAATATTGACCATTGTCATTCATTAGTTCATTTGCAGCGACGTCTAAACAAATATTGATATCTTTTGCTGGTTTTAATTTCGATTTTTCAATAGCATCAACAATCATTTCTAAAGCTTCTTCGTTTGAATTAATGGAAGGGGCAAATCCTCCTTCATCACCAACGTTGGTTAGTAAATTTTTAGATTGAAGAATTTTTTTTAAATTTTGTATAACTAGAAAACATTTTTCTATTGCGTCCATAAAGTTATTTGCAGAATCTGGCCTAATCATAAATTCTTGAATTTTTAAATTATTATCTGCGTGAGCCCCACCATTAATAATGTTTACTAATGGTTTTGGTAATAAAAATTTTTTTCCAAGGTGTTGGTATAATTCTTTTTTTTTTGAACTTGCTGCAGCCTTTGACGCTGCAAGAGAAACAGCTAATAAAGCGTTTGCTCCTAATTTTTTTTTGTTCTCAGTGCCGTCTAAGTTTAGTAAAATTTGATCTATTTTTTTTTGATCTTTTGCTTTAATATTTTTTAAGTTTTTATTAATTACTGTATTGATATTTTTAACAGCTTTTAAAACACTTTTACCTAAAAAATAGTTTTTATTACCATCTCTTAGTTCGTAGGCTTCAAACGCACCGGTTGACGCACCTGAAGGAACAATTGCTGAAGCTTTTGTTTTGTCACTTAAATAAACTTCTGCTTCAACAGTAGGATTCCCTCTGCTGTCAAAGACTTGCCTGCCTAATACTTTTATAATTTTAGTCATTAATTAATTCTTAATCAATGTATCGATTGAGACTAATTGTTTTAAAAGATTTTTTATTTCACTTAATGGCACCATGTTAGGACCATCCGAAGGAGCGTTATCTGGGTCTTCGTGTGTTTCCATGAAAACTGCACCTACGCCTACAGCGATAGCAGCTCTCGCAAGATATGGAACGAATTCTCTTTGTCCGCCACTTTTTTCTCCCATCCCACCTGGTTGTTGAACAGAATGAGTTGCGTCAAAAACAATGGGGTAACCAAACTTGGCCATAATAGGTAAAGATCTCATATCTGAAACTAAAGTGTTATATCCAAAACTTGCGCCACGCTCTGTTATCATGATATTTTTATTTCCTGAATCTTCTATTTTTTTTACTACATTAGCCATGTCCCAAGGCGCTAGAAATTGACCTTTTTTAACATTGATTATTTTATTAGTTTTTGCAGCAGCAATTAATAAGTCTGTTTGTCGGCATAAAAAAGCTGGTATTTGTAAAACATCAACGTGCGGCGCTACTAAAGAGCATTGCTCAGCTGTGTGTACATCTGTAAGAACCGGAATACCCACGTCATTTCTAATTTTATCAAAAATTGATAAAGAGTTTTCTAGCCCCATGCCTCTTTTTCCTTTGAGGCTTGTTCTGTTAGCTTTGTCAAAAGAGGTTTTGTATATCAAATTTATTTTTAAGTCTGTGGTTATTTGTTTCAGTTCTTTAGATATATCTAATGCGTGCTGTTCACTTTCAAGCTGGCAAGGCCCAGCGATTAAAGTGAAAGATTTATTATTTGCTATTTCAAAATTAGCGCACTTTACTTTGTGGTTAGTCATCTGTGTTTTCCGAATTAATTTTTGCTGCTTTAATAAAAGATGAGAATAGAGGATGCGGAGCAAAAGGTCTAGACTTAAATTCAGGATGAAACTGAACACCAATAAACCACGGATGGTTTTCAAGCTCGATGGTTTCTGGTAACGAGCCATCAGGAGAAAGACCTGAAAAAATTAAGCCTTTTTTTTCTAATTTTAATTTTAAACTTTTATCTACTTCATACCTGTGTCTATGTCTTTCATTTATTATATTAGATTTGTAAATTTTGCTTATCAAAGTATTTTTTTTTAATTTGGCTTTATATGAGCCTAATCTCATTGTTCCACCCAGATTTTTTTTACTACCTTTCTGAATGCTTTTTCCTTTAACCCACTCGTGCATAAGCCCTACCACATGAGTGCCTTTGTCTCCAAATTCACTAGAGGTTGCTTTCTTAATACCTAACAAATTTCTAGCTGACTCTATAATTGCCATCTGCATTCCGAAGCAAATACCAAAAAAAGGAACTTTGTACTTTCTTGCGTAAGAAATAGCTTCAATTTTTCCTTCAGTGCCTCTAGATCCAAATCCTCCAGGTATAAGTATTGCACTATATTTTTTGAGGATGGATGATACATTTTTTTTATTAATTTTTGTAGAATCAACCCATTCTGTATTTAAATCTACATTATTACTTAAAGATCCATGAATTAATGCTTCGTCTAAAGATTTATAAGCATCTTTTAAGTCGACGTACTTGCCAACGATTGCAATTGAAACTTTTTCTCTTTTTGATTTTATTTTACTAACAATGTCTTTCCATATTTTTAAATTTGGTTTTTTTTTCTCTTTTAGGTTGAACACATTTAAAATTTTCTTATCTAGTTTTTCTTCGCTATATTTAATTGGAACTTCGTAAATAGATTTAACATCTATTGATTGAATGACATGATCTGATTCTACATTACAAAATAATGATATTTTTCTTTTTTCTTCCTTGGGAATATTTCTTTCAGATCTGCAGATTATAATATCTGGTTGAATACCTATGCTTCTTAACTCTTTAACTGAGTGTTGTGTTGGTTTTGTTTTTAATTCTCCAGAAGCGCTTACGTAAGGCACTAAGGTGAGGTGAATGAACAAACTTTTATTTTTTCCTTCTTCGTTTGAAAACTGTCTAATAGCCTCCAAGAATGGTAAACTTTCGATGTCACCTACTGTGCCACCTATTTCGCATATTACAAAGTCTTCTTTAGAAACTTTGTTAGAAATAAATTTTTTTATACTGTTTGTGACATGAGGAATAATTTGAACTGTGCTTCCTAAATATTCTCCTCTTCTTTCTTTCTCAATTATATCTTTATAAATTTGCCCTGTGGTAATGTTATCTTCCTTTGCAGCTGGTCTGTTTGTAAATCTTTCATAATGACCTAAATCTAAATCTGTTTCAGCGCCATCGTCGGTAACAAAAACTTCGCCATGCTCGAATGGGTTCATTGTTCCTGGGTCTACATTTAAATATGGGTCAAGTTTTCTAATTCTTACTTTGTGACCTCTCAATTGAAGTAAAGAAGCTAGTGATGCTGAAGTTAAACCTTTGCCTAGAGATGAAACCACGCCGCCAGTTACGAATATATATCGCGCCATGGAAAAATATTATAGCGAGTTTTATTTTAAAAACAAAGATTATTTTTGATTTTCAGGAATTTGTGGAAGACTTCTGTTCTGCTCTTTTTCTTTTTCTAAGTCTATGACAGATTGAACTTCCTTAATCTCTTCATGCGAAATTGAAACTAAAACAATGCTAGTAATAATAAAAAAAACAGCGACTATTGACGTAAATTTAGTAAGAAAATTCCCTGCTGTTCTCGATGTTGTGAAATTATCTTGTGAAACACCCAGGCCTAGGGCGCCACCCTCGGACCTTTGAAGTAATATAGCTATCACTAAAACAATTGCTAGTGTGATGTTTGTGGTTAATAGAATACTTTCCATGGGTCTTATCTATAGTAATTCGTTATTATATCAATAAATTTTTTATCTGACTTTGAGGCACCACCAATTAGAAAGCCGTCTATTTCATTTAAGTTTTTAAATTGGCTAATATTTTTGCCGTCAACAGATCCACCATACAATACCGCTGGAGAAATTTTGTTTTTAAAAATATTTTTTAGTACTTGCTTAATGTATAAGGTAGTTTTTAGTAGATCTTCAGCTTCAGGAATTTTTCCTGTTCCGATAGACCAGATTGGCTCATAAGCAATAATTAGATCTCTATAGTTGAATTTTTTTTCTAACACACTTTCAATTTGTTTTTTTAAAACTTTAAAGGTCCTATTTTTTTTTTTATCAGTTTTATTTTCTCCAATGCAAAAGATAACTTTAAGTTTGTTGTTCAATGAATTCTCTACTTTACTTTTTAGCATTACATTAGTATCTCCTTCAGTACGATTGTCTGAATGTCCTATAATTATGTATTGAGTTCCGACACTTTTAAGCATTAGTGGGCTAACAGATCCTGTGTTAGCTCCAAAATTATCTTTATGGTAGCAATTTTGAGCCCCGACAGAAATTTTTTGACTAGAAAAAAATTTTGCATAGGTTTCAAGTAAAGTATGTGGTGGTGTAATTACAATTTTGTAGGTTTTGTTAAATTTTTTATCCGATTTAACAAATTTGTTTATCTTATTAAGAATTGTTATGGATTTTGGAACCCCAAACATCTTCCAATTTCCAATAAAATATTTCATGCTATTTGCCATATTTAACGTTTTAATCTATAGGTGGTAAAAATATAATGATCTATTAGATTAAAAAAATGTTTACTTCAATAAAAAAAATCATGACGTCTTTTTTTGCCAAAGTTTTAATAGGTATAATTATTCTACCATTCTTATTTTGGGGTATGGGTGATGTTTTTAGAGGTGGTAACCAGAATGTACTAGCAACCATTGATTCAGAAAAAATAAGTGCTCAGAGGTTTGCTGAATATGCAAATAGGCTTAACTTAACCGAAGAACAAAGAAGAAATCTTAATAAAACTGATTTATTGGATAAAATACTATCTGATTATGTAGGTAAAAAAATTATTACCTTAGAAATAGAAAAAAGAGGAATTCACTTGAGTGATAAGTCACTTAAAGAAATTTTAATAACAGATGAAACTTTTTTAGAAGACAATAAATTTTCCAGAACTAAATATGAAAAATTTTTATTAGAAAGTGGAATAAGCGCACCAATCTTCGAGCAAAATATTGCAGAACAAGAAAAGAAAAGACAACTTCTAACATTTTTATCTGAAGGAGTTCTTTTGCCTGAGGCGCTAATCAAAAAGGAATATGAAAATGAAAATCAGATAAAAAAAATCCAATACTTAAAGTTAGATGAATTATATAAAAAAACTCAAATTAAAGATGAGGAAATTAAAAAAACTTATGAATCTAATAAAAATCTTTTTGCCCAAGAATTTAAGAAAATAAATTACACTGAACTTTTGCCAAATGATTTAACAGGGCAGATAGAATATAATGAAGCTTACTTTGCAAAAATTGATGAAGTTGAAAATGCTATTTTAGATGGTGTTAAAATGGAAGAATTCGTAAAATTGTTTAATCTTTCTCTCACTATAATAAAAGAAACAAATAGACTTAAAAAAAATAAAGTTGGCGCAGATATAAACAAAATCGACAACGTTCTATTTTCAAAAATTTTTGGTGTGACTAATATAAACAAACCTGAACTGATAAATATAAATAATAAATATTATCTAAGTGAAATTATTAAAGTTGAAAAAATAAATAGAACCTTAGATGACAAAAAAATTAAAGGAGCGATTATTTCGCAGTTGAAAGTAAAACATGTTATCGAAAGAAATACAGAAATTGTAAAAAAAATGTCTGAAGGAAAGTTTAAAAAAAAACAGTTTGACAAGTTTGCTCAAGACAATGCTATAGAAATTAAAATAATTACACTTAAAGATATTATGGACGAAACAACATTTGATAGCGCTATTATTAGGGAAATTTTTAAAATTCGAGATGGTGAGCTTCAATTAGTTACAAACAGCATGTTCTCTAAAAATTATATAATTTTTTCTGAAAAAACTGAAAAATTACCATTTAATAAAAAAACAAAAAACTATGAACAGTATAGATCAAAAGCCAAGTTAAATTTAGCCAATCAAATATATAGTACCTATGATGAGGCTATTAATAAAAAATATAACGTTGAAATAAATCAAAAAGTTTTAAGTCGTATTAAAAATACCCTCTAATGAAGCTAAATATTAGTTTTAGTTCTTTTAAAAAAAATCATAAATTAAAAAAAGATCAATTAATCTATAAAGTTAAATACTGCAAGGACTACAAACAAGTTGAAAACATATTTAATTTTTTACTTGTTGAAAAAAATAGTTTTATATTTGAGTCTGTAGAAAAAGGTACAATTAGAGGCCGATATACTATTATTGGTCTGAAACCAGATAAAATTTGGGATATAAATAAAAATGTTATTACTGAAATTTTTGAAGATAGGAAAAAAATTGTAAAGCAAAAACCTTTAAATTTTTTAAACAACTTAATTAACAATTTTAACTCTAAAGTACCTAATGGTGTGCCCAAAATGGCAGCAATGTTAGTTGGATATTTTTCTTACGATATTATTAGATATTTAGAAAGAATACCAGATAAGTGTGTTGATGATCTTAAGATTCCAGATGTAAGATTGATTAGACCTAAAAATTTAATAATTTATGACAATTTAAAAAAAAAGATTTACTTTATTGAGAATATTTACTTTGAAACAAAAATCAAAAATTATTTTGAGAAATATGAATCGATAAAAAAAAATTTTGAAATTTTTGAAGATTACAGTAATATAAAATTACCAATTAAATTTAATCAAAAAATAAATAAAAATAAAATAAAGAGTAATATTTCTAAAAATCAATTTAAAAATTATGTAAAAACAGCAAAAAAATATATTGCGAAAGGTGATATATTTCAGGTTGTTTTAAGCCAAAGATTTGAAAGAAAAATAAATAAAACACCTCTTGAGATTTATAATTATTTAAGAATCTCAAATCCCTCTCCTTTTATGTTTTATTTTAATTTTAGTGACTTTAAGATTATTGGTAGTAGCCCTGAAATTTTAGTTAGATTAAGAAATAATAAAGTAACTATCAGGCCTATTGCAGGAACAAGGCCTAGAGGAAACACAAAAGCACAAGACTTAAAATATAAAATTGATCTTTTGAAAGACAAGAAAGAACTGTCTGAACACCTAATGTTGCTTGATTTAGGTAGAAATGATGTTGGCAAGGTGTCAAAAATTAATACTGTTAAAGTTACGGAAAGTTTTAATGTAGAAAAATATTCTCACGTCATGCATATTGTCTCTAATGTAGAGGGAGAATTTGATAATAAAAATTCAATATTTGAAACTTTACTTTCTGGTTTTCCCGCTGGAACTGTAAGCGGTGCACCAAAAATAAGAGCTATGGAAATTATTGATGAATTGGAAAAAAATAAAAGAAAGTTATATGCGGGTGGTATTGGATATTTTACTTCTAGCAAAGAATTTGATACTTGCATTACACTTAGGACAGCTTTAATTAAAAATAATAAGTTTTATGTTCAGTCAGGAGCTGGGATTGTTGCGGATAGTATTCCAGAGAAAGAATATCAAGAAACTGTTAACAAAGCTAAAGCACTTATGAAAGCAGTAGATTAGATGCGAGTATTGCTTATAGATAATTATGATAGTTTTACTTATAATTTATTTCATTATATCTCAAAATTTAATTGTAAGGTTGATGTTGTTCGTAACGATAAAATAAAATCAAGTGATATAATTAAAAAAAAATATAGAAAAATTGTTATTTCACCGGGGCCTGGAAATCCATCTCAAGCAGGAAATTGCCTTAGAATAGTAAAAGATCTTCACAGAAATTTTCCAATTCTAGGTGTTTGTTTAGGTCATCAAATCATAGGACAGGCTTTTGGTGGTAAAATAATAAGAGCTAAAAAATTAATGCATGGAAAGATAAGTAAAATTTACTTTAATAAAAATAGTTTATTTAAAAATATTAATTCACCATTTACTGCTACTCGTTATCATAGCCTTGTAATAGATAGAAAAAGGCTTCCAGAGTGTTTTACAATTACAGCAGAAACAAAAAATAAAACAATAATGAGTATTAAGCATAATAAATACGATTTATATGGTGTTCAGTTTCATCCAGAGAGCATAAACACTAAGGTGGGTATGCAAATAATTAAAAATTACATAAATCTTTAATCAAGATGACTGATCTTATCAAAAAATTAGAATCTGGTGAAAATCTTTCTTTTGAAAATAGCAAAATTCTTTTTACAAATATTATGGAGGGTAATTACGATGAGGCTAACATCGTTAAGATTCTTGAGTCTCTTTCTAACAAGGGTGAAACAAAAGATGAATTGGCTGGTGGAATATTTGTGATGAGATCTAAGGCAATCTCGGTAACAGTCCCTATTGGAACCATTGATACTTGTGGAACCGGTGGAGATGGCCAAAACTCTTTAAATATATCTACAGCTGCTGCAATTGTTTTAGCAAGCATGGGATTGAATGTTGCTAAACATGGAAACAAAGCAGTTTCATCTAACTGTGGTTCTGCTGATGTTCTAGAAGCTTTAAAAGTCAAAATAAACTTAAAACCAAATGAAGCTGAAAAATCTATAAAGGAAGTCAATTTCGCATTTATGTTTGCGCCTAACTACCATCAGGCGATGAAACATGTTTCAGGAGCTAGAAAAAAAATTGCAAAAAAAACAATTTTTAATCTTATTGGACCTTTAAGCAGTCCAGCCCAAGTTAAGAAACAAGTGGTCGGTGTTTTTAATGAGAAATGGATGATGCCTTTTGCTGAGGCTTTAAAAGAAAATAAAGTTGAAAATGCAATGATTGTTCATAGTGAAGATGGAATGGATGAAATTTCTCCTTTTGCAAAAACTAAAATAATAGAACTTAATAATGGTACGATAAAAAATTTTATAGTTAACCCAAGTGAGCTAAATATTGTTAATAAAAACAAGGAAAATTTAAAAGGAAAAAATGCGACATATAATGCTGAGAAGATAATTGATATATACAAAGGTGAGGATAATGAATTTTCCGATGCAGTTGCGTTAAATGTTGCCGCAGGATTAATTATTACAGGTAGGCAAAAAAAATTTAAAAATTCTTATGATGCTGCAAAACAACACTTAATATCAGGTAAAGTTTATGATCATTTACGAAAAATTCAGGCTATCTAATGGAAAATGTATTAGAAAAAATTATTAAACAAAAAAAAGAGGATCTTAAAAAAATAAAAAAAAAATACTCTTTAACATCTATTAATGAAAAAATAAAATCTACAAATAATTATTTAGATTTTAGAAAAACTTTAGTTGATCGTGAACAACAAAATTATATTTCTTTAATTGGTGAAATTAAAAAAGCTAGTCCTTCTGCAGGTATTATAGTCAAAGATTTTGATCATATAAAAATTGCTGACTTATATGCAAATAATGGAGTTAGTTGTTTGTCGGTATTGACTGAAGAAAAATTTTTTTTAGGTAATCTCAACTATATTAAAGAAATTAAAAAAAATATTAAACTACCTATACTTGCTAAGGATTTTTTTATTGACCCATATCAAGTTTCTTACTCTAAGAGTTTTGGATGTGATTGTATTTTAATTATACTTTCAGCTTTATCAGAGAAACAATCAGATGAAATTTATGACGAAGCGTTAAAAAACAAACTGAGTATAATTGTAGAGGTTCATGATGAGAAAGAAGCTGAGTATGCATTGAAATACGAAGAAGCCATAATTGGTATTAACAATAGAGACCTTAAGAGTTTAAAAATATCTTTAGACAACTCTGTCAAAATACAAAAAAAATTAATTTCACATAAAGGTCTATTGGTTTCGGAGAGTGGGATAAAAAATAAAAAAGATGCACAATATATTTATGATAAAACTGGCATAAAAAACTTTCTAATCGGTGAATCACTTCTCGCTAGTAGTGAAACTGGTAAATTAATTAAGGAAATATTATCAATTAGCCTTTAAAATTAAGCTTAATTAGGTATTGATATTAAAAGAGAACTTTTGTAGAACATAGATGTACGAGGTTTGTTCTTATGCTTACAAAAAAACAAAAAAATTTACTTATTTATATAAATAAAAAAATTAGATCCACGGGTATTTCTCCTTCGTATGAGGAAATGAAAAATTCACTCAACCTAAAGTCGAAATCAGGTATTCATAGACTTATTACAGCCTTGGAAGAGCGAGGTTTCGTTAGGAGATTACCACACAAAGCAAGAGCTT
>Ga0307995_1000669_pt1 | contig 23046 bp, 29 predicted proteins | sample EllFjometagen262_FD_203132 | JGI IMG/M metagenome (GOLD analysis project Ga0307995, IMG submission 203132) | Marine microbial communities from Ellis Fjord, Antarctic Ocean - #262 | ecosystem: Environmental > Aquatic > Marine > Unclassified | place: Southern Ocean | collected 2014-11-02 | reverse complement strand
CAGACAGCTACGGCTAGTAGCATAACATTAAATACTGATAACATTGCTGAATCGGCGTCAGCAACCAATATATGGTACACAGACGCTCGCGCAAGAGCAAGTATTAGCATTACAGATGCGGGCGGTGATGGCAGTTTAAGTTACAATAGCACATCTGGTGTACTAACTTATACTGGGCCGAATGCTAGTGAGGTTAGAGCACATGTTAGTGCGACAACAGCAACAGGCGTTACATATACTAGTGGCACTGGTATTATTGCACTAGCGAGTATTCCCAATAGTAGTATAACAAATAGCACAATTACATTTGCTGGTGATGCAACGACAGATGCAGTTAGTTTAGGTGAAACAATAACATTTACTGGTGGTGAAGGCATTGACACTTCGGTTAGTGCAAATGTACTAACCATTGCCGCAGAAGACGCAACTACGTCAAATAAAGGCATTGCAAGTTTTAGTACAGATCATTTTGCAGTTAGCAGTGGCGCAGTAACCATTAAAGCAGATGGTATTGACGACACGCATATTGATTTTGGTACAGGCGCTAATCAAGTTAGTACAGCAGACTTGCCTGAACAAACAAATTTATATTATACAGACGCTCGTGTCCTGACTAAGCTGAACGCAACTAGTGTTGACGCATTAAGTGATGTTGACACTGTTACAGCCGCCCCAGTAAACAATTATGTACTGACTTGGGATTCATCAGTAAGCAATTGGATACCAGCCGCTGCTCCGGGTGCTGCCGGCGGCGAAGCAAACACTGTATCTAACCTAGGAAGCGGAAGTGAAATCTTCTCAAACAAGTCTGGTATTGATATAAGATTAAGATCCCTGACCGCCGGTTCAAATATAGCATTAACACAAAACGTCAATGACATTTCAATAGCCGCTAGTTTAACCCCAACATTCACAAGCGTCACAACAGACGGTATTAAAATTGACGATAACAATATCACTTCAACACGCACCAATGACAACTTAGTATTGTTGCCAAGTGGTTCTGGCATTGTTGATGTCCGCAGCAACTTATCTTCAAGCGGCACTATAACAGCAACTTCGTTCGCAGGAACAATAACAACTGCCGCCCAAACTAATATTACAAGCCTTGGCGCTCAAGCCGCAGACTTAACTATTGGATCAGGCAATGATCTAGTTATGAATACTAGTAGCAATGCCCACACAATTACAACTACTACAGCATCAAGTGCAAGAACACACACATTGCCAGATGTAAGCGGAACAATTATTACAACCGGCAACTTGAGTAGTATTACAGAAGTAGGAACGATTCCAGGAACACTTAATGTTGGTTCATTAGCAAGCCTAGACGGTGGTATTGATGTAGACGGCGCATTCACAGTAGCGAACACATCAGGCAACGTTGCTACTAGCGGAACGCTCACCGTAACAAACTCAATCACAGGCAACAGTTTAGTGGTTGATGGTATCACGATTAACGACAATAACATCACAACAAATATATCAAATGCTAACCTTGTTTTAGATACATCAGGGACCGGCGTAATAGAAATTAGAAGCAGCATTAGTGTTTTAGCATCACAGACTATTGATTTTAATGCTAATAGACTGCAAGATGTTGCTGATCCGAGTTCTGCTCAAGACGCGGCCACGAAGGCATATGTTGATAGTGCAACTAGTAGTGCATCGGCGCTTGCGATCGCCGGCGGCTTTGGCACTGACACCGTAACGGTTGGCTCTGATACATTAACCTTTGCTGGTACATCAAATGAAATTGAAACGACAGTAACAAATAACCAAGTGCAAATCGGCTTGCCAAATAGTATTACACTTTCTGATAGCCTAACTGTAAGTCACGATGTTACTATTGGCGGTGACTTAACAGTTGCTGGCATGACCAGCACCATCGGCGCAGCAAACCTGAGTATTGCTGATCAATACATTTACCTAAACACTGGTGATACTATTGACGACGCTGGAACAGTATTTACTGGCAGTGGATTAGACGACGGAACATTAGAAGGATCTTTTGAAGGAATTACATCAACAACATATTATGTTAGAATCGATGCCACAGGCACTCCTGATACTTTTGAATGGTCCAAAGATAATTTTTCCACTACAGAAGCAACTGGTGTTAATATCACTGACAGCCATCAATCACTAGATAATAATATTTCGATAAATTTTATAGCAACAACTGGACACACTATTGGTGATAAATGGGTAGGTTCTGCGGTACCAATTAGTATTGACACTGGGATTTGGAGTAACCAGAACACAGGCGCAATTGGCGCGGGATACTCACACGTTGGTGTATTCTTTGACGTTACTGACACAACTTGGAAGTTTGTTAACGAATATGACCCAGAGCCTGAGGGCGCAATTGATACTTCACATGCTAGTTTTGCGTATTCCCCAGTTGAAGCAAAATCATTTAAGACAGGCAGTTTAACCATTGGTGATGGAAACAAAATTATTTCCAATGATAGTAACGCTAACATTGAACTAGCACCAAACGGATCCGGTATTATTGACGTACAAAGTGCAATTACAGTGTCAGGCACAATAACAGGTAACGTTACGGGTAACTTAACAGGCACAGCGTCAGTGGCTACTACTGTTGTTGCTTCAGCTAACAATAGCACTAATGAGACTACTTACATCACATTTGTAGACGGAGCAACTGGCTCTCAAGGAATTGAGACAGACACCGGTCTTAGTTACAATCCAAGTACTGGTACGTTAACAAGTACAATTTTTTCAGGCACAGCAACCGAAGCACGTTATGCGGATTTAGCGGAGAAATATATCTCAGATGCAGAATATCCTGCAGGCACTGTGATGACAGTCGGTGGTGGAGCAGAAATTACATTCTGCGACAAGGTAAATATAGTAGCAGGCGTTATATCTACTAATCCTGCATACTTAATGAACAGTGCATTAGCAACCGGCGTGCCAGTAGCATTAGTTGGTCGTGTTCCAGTTAGAGTAGTGGGTTCAGTAGTTAAGGGTCAAATGGTTTATGCAGATTCGAATGGCGTTGCGAGTGCAACAGCAGAAGGCGAAAAAGTTGGCATTGCTCTAGAGACAAGCGAAGAAACAGGCGAAAAACTTATCGAATGTATGTTAAAGGTATAGTATACTAATGCAAAATGAGAATGAAAAAGATATGAAAAAAATCGAAATTCCAGAACCAACCACACCTTTTAAGGAAACAGGCGGCGTGTCTATGGAAGGACATATCCGTATTTTTGATCCTGATTCTGGTGAAGAATTTATCAATAAGAGAAATGCAATCAATTATGAAAATATGAGTGAATCATTAGCTCTTAGTCTTAGCAATAAGACAACAGGTTTTGTGCACGAAATGGCATTCGGCAACGGTGGAACAAACGTTGATCCAACCGGTGTTATAACATACTTGCCAGCAAACAGTACTGGTCAGAACGCTAGTTTATACAACCAAACTTACTATAAGGTGGTTGATGATAATAGTAGTTTAAACACTGACGCAGGCAGAAATAAACTAAGCGTTAGCCACGTCAGTGGTAACATTTACAGCGATATTGTAGTCAGTTGCTTGCTAGACTATGGTGAACCTTCAGGACAGCAAGCATTTGATAATACTAGTAACTTCAATGATACATTTACATTTGATGAACTAGGGCTTAAGAGTTGGATTGGAACAGTAAATACAGGGAGATTACTAACACATGTTGTATTTCACCCCGTGCAGAAGAGCTTAAATCGCTTAATTCAAATAGATTATACTATTAGAGTGCAGACACTAACCAATCTAAGTAGCATCAGTTAATGACAACTGATAAATAAAATAAAGTTTGTGGAGAACTAAACAAGATGGCCTATACAATTAATAAAACAAGCGGTGCAGTACTCAGCACAGTTTCAGATGGTACAGTGGATACAACAACTGACTTAACACTTATTGGCAAGAACTACGCTGGTTATGGTGAGTTCCTAAATGAAAACCTTATAAAGTTACTAGAGAACTTTGCCAACAGCAGTGCGCCGAGCGCACCAGTTGCCGGGCAGATGTGGTGGGATACATCCGGTGGATTACTTAAAGTATACAACGGCACGGTATTTAAAACAGTAAGTTCTAGTACAGCTAGCGCAAGTACACCATCCAGCAGTGTTACTGGTGATCTTTGGTGGGATACAACCAACGGACAGTTAAAAGTTTATAACGGTTCCGCGTTTACTACTATTGGTCCAGCATTTACTAGTGGTACTGGTACATCAGGTTCTATTGTTGAAACAGTAACTGACAGTGGGGCAACAGATCACGTTGTAGTTAAAATGTATGTAAACAACACGGTTGTTTCTACATTTACTAAAGACACAGTGTTCACTCCACAATCAGCAATATCCGGCTTTGCAACAATTAGCCCAGGCACACAGTTAAGTTCAACTGTCAGCGGTGCTAAGTTCCAAGGAACTGCCACAGACGCAGATAAACTTGGCGGTTCATTAGCAAGTGCTTATCTAAGATCTGATCAAAGTGATAGCACAAGCGGTGTTTTCAGTGTCCTCAACGACACAGGCGTTGTTGTCGGTGTTGATAGTGATTTAACAATTGGCGTTAGCGGCACTAATGTTATAGTGGCAAATGCAACTAGTGACGGTGACATTTTAATTAACGTTAACGACGGCGGTGTTGTTTCAACAGCATTGACTGTAGACGGAGCAACTAACAGATTAGTAGTTGCGGGCGACCCAACAGTTAGTTTGGGTGTTGCAACTAAATCATATGTTGATGCGCAGATAAGTGGATCTGGAGAATTAAAAGCAGATGGCTCAGTTAGTGTTGCTGGTATTATTAAGCCAGACGCAAATAATACAAGAGACCTAGGCACATCTGGACTTAAATACAAAACTGTCTACGCAACCACATTTAGTGGCGTATCAACGTCAGCACAGTATGCTGACGTCGCGGAGAATTTCTCAGCAGATGCTAGTTATTCTCCAGGAACAGTTGTAGCACTTGGCGGCACTAAGGAAATTACCCGCTTAAATGAAGAACTTAGTGATAGCGTATTCGGCGTTATTAGTGATAAACCAGCTTACTTAATGAACGCTGGTCTTGAAGACGGACTTCCGGTTGCAGTATCCGGGCGTGTTCCAGTTAGAGTAGTTGGGCTTATAAATAAGGGTGATAGGCTTGTTAGTGCTGGAAACGGCTTAGCGAGATCCGCACATGAAGGCGAAGCAAATTCATTCAATGTTATCGGCCGTGCACTAGAATTAAATACAAACACAAGTGAAAGCGTGATAGAGGCGTTTGTTACTATAAAATAACACATATGAAGGAAATATAATTAATGGCTTATACAAGTGGAAATACTATCGAAGCTACGCACTACAATGGTTTCGTAACTAGTGTAAATGCACTGTGGGGAGTTGGCACGTCGAATAGAGGCCTAGGCCAAACAACAACTTTGTCAGCAGTTAGTGCAGGAAATACTGTTACTGCAGCGCAGTGGGCAACTTTGCTAGACAGATCTAGATCGGTTAGTGACCAGTATGGACAAGACGGCAGTATTACTGTTGACACTGTTTCTAACCCAACCACGGGTGATAGTATAGCTGCATACGCAACAATTGCAGCAGACATTGCGACACTTGATGCGGCTGCAGTTGCAGTTACGACAGCACCAAGTTATGTTACGGCAGTTACTGATACAGCATCTACTGCTGGTAACTTTAAGGTATTGATTACCCAGACTGATACATTAACATTTGCTAGTGCAGCTGGTATGCGTTACTTCTTTAATGCTGGCGGCAAAGTTACAACTTCATATGCGCTTTCAGGACATACATCCCGCACTAAGGCCAATGAGTGGGCAACACTTGTTTCAGCTTGTGGGACATACCAATTGTTTAATACAACTGGCGGCAAAACCGGTGGCAGCGGCTCGCCAACTACAAACCTAACAACAACAGGTTTTTGGGATTTAGGCACTACTGATACCGTAATGTTTAAGCAAACTGAAGATAGTAGCCCATACACAGCTAACTTCTTGCAAGTAGAGATGAAGTTAAATGCCGTTCCAGGAAGTTCAACTGTACTAACAATTAAAACTACATGGAATGACGCTTCAACAGATTCAACGTATGACGCTGCAGCAAGCACAAACCTTGACATCGTTGATGGAACTAAAGTAACAACATTTAGTTATGAAGCATCAGCAGCAACATATATTACTGCTACCTGGGGAACACCAGCGTGGGCGACCATAACTAATACAGAATCTTAATATTAACTAAACAAAATTATAAAATTGACAGGGCCTTAAGGCCCTGTTATACTATGTATATTATGGAAAACTTTGAAGAATTTGCACGCCGGCGACTTGATCATACAAGACAACGTCTGGCCCTTAAAGAACAACAAGAACAACGACTTACTGTAACACACAACGGCGGGGTGTTTAAGGTTGATATTAGTTTGCTAGCATATCTTAAAACAGAGCCTAACAGTCATGTTTACCTTAAGGATAGTTATGATAATCCCATACATGTTGACCGGGACAAACTATTGACCGATGCTAGGCATAGGTATAATGAAGTTATGAATGACTGGCACAATCAACATGCAGAACTAAAGCAAGTAAGACGTGTTGGCCAACTGTTAGATGACTAAAGGTGCACTACTACTAGCCACGCCACACGATACTATAGATTATATAGGATTTGCTGAACTGGCGGCTAAATTAGTTCAAAAGCACCTAGGCATAGACACCCTAATACACATAGGCGAAGCAAAGCCAGGAAATGCAAGATCGTTCCGTTGGCATGACGATAAAACAGTAAGAGTTCCGTGGTATAATAGTGATCGACCACTTGCGTATGACCTAAGCCCATATGATGAGACACTGTTGATCGACGTAGACTATCTCACGTTTAACGATACATTGAAACAATACTTTGGCAGTAATAACGAGTTCTTATGTTATGATCGAGTATGGGATGTCACCGACACCAACAGCTTTGTCAATGATGCTACTATGACTACGGCGGGCAATAGAATGCTATGGGCTACCGTGGTTTACTTTCGTAAATGTGAACTTGCTCATAATATTTTTGAGATGATGAAGAACGTACAAGCCAATTGGCGTTATAATTCTAAGTTTTGGGGATTTACCGTAGACAGGTTTCGCAATGACTATGCATTAACGATTGCCCACCAGCTAATGAATGGCTATGCGAACGGGCCAACCTTCAATCATCCACTTGGTAGTTTAAGTACTACGGATACTATATACAGTGTACATGACAATGAATTATTAATTAAGTATAAAGACGGTGAAAAGTATAATGCTGTTAAACTTAAAGGCACAAACTTACATTGCATGAACAAAGCATGCCTACAGGACCCAGAGATATACGGAGCACTCGATGCGTATGCAACCAAAAGATGAGCCCTGCGGGTGGCTGACGTTCGCACAGAACAGTGATACTGTTAACTATGTTGATATGGCATATTTACTTGCCCTTAGTATTAAAACAACATGTAAGCACAACAGGATCGCAGTAGCAGTCGACCCTGAAAGTGCAGAAACGATAAGTACAATACAACGGCAAGTATTCGATCACATTATTATAATACCTCGTATGGAACCTTTCCATAATGAAGCACTTGCATTAGACATCACTCCATTTAAAGAGACGTTTAAAGTAGAGTCGGACATGCTAATACCCCGCAGTTTAGATCACTGGTGGGATGGTTGCAGATTGCAAGATGTGTGTTATACTAGTAGAGTAAGAGATTATCGTGGTGATATAGCTACAACAAGGAACTATAGGAAATTTTTCGATGCCAATAACCTTACAGATGCTTATAATGGCTTTACATATTTTAGGTACAGCGAGTCTAGTACTAACTTTTTTAATAATATTAAGAATGTCCTTGCCCACTGGGATACTTTACGCGATAGGGTTCTTAATCATAGTATCTATGATAAACCTGACACTGATGTTTTATACGGCGTGGCTCAATCTTTTACAGGTATTCCCTGTTTCAATAACCTAAGCTACCCAACCTTTACACATATGAAGCCTGCGATAAATGGTTGGGTAGAACATATGACTTGGCTTGATGCGGTGCCATGGACACTAACTAATAATATGGATCTTATAGTAGGCGGATATGCACAACAATATCCATTTCATTACTACGATAAATCATTTTGTACCCCAGAACTAACGGATAGATATGAGCAAACAGTTAGAACGATTATTAATTGAACGAAATAGTAAGTTCAACAATCCTAGAAAAAAGGTTGTATTTGAGCGTAGGCTGCGCTATAATGATAACACGGGTGAGATCATAGACTGGTGTCACGTTACTAGCGACACTCCACCATGGGATGAGCCTTATATAATTATTCAAGATGATACACTGGTATATCCAATAAGACAGAGAGTAGAACAAGGTATTATAGTAGACATAGACACCGCAATTTATATTTTTTGGAATAGCATACCAGCAGTAACATTAGAGAATAATCCATATTTTTGTGAAAGAGAACTAGAATGCAAACAGTAACTGATGTCCCTGGGGTAACTAACGACCCTAATTGGACCACACTTAGGCCTTTTGGCCCCTGCATTGTCAAGGGACATATGAGCGATAAACTACAACAAGAATTATGTGGTATATTTGAAAAACAAGGCGCAAAACCTCAACTGGATGATGAAGAAGATAATGCCTGGGAACTTGCTGGTAATCTAGAACGAGAGTTTGTTATAACACAGGACTTGCTAGGAAGTAACGTAGACATGTTTCAAGACTGCGTCAATGGTGGCGCCAGTCAGTTATATATGAGTAATTTAAACGTTACATGGGAAAGTCAGAAAGATGTCGTACCACCCATGCACACAGAAATTATGAACGAACATTTAGATAATGTGCACTTGACTGTGGCTATTCATAATGTGTGGGGGAATATTTCAGTACCGGGGGACTTTAATCCAGTGCATCACCACACTGGCTCTGTAAGTGGCGTAGGTTATTTGAAGTTACCAGACGATATAGAACGGGAATGGCTACTAGAAGACCATGATCCAAGTGCTGGTATGATTAATTTTTGGGATGGCCGGCCCGCAAGTGGCGCAGTACACATGTATCGTCAAAAGCCTGTGGTTGGTGATATTTACTTTTTTCCCAGTTGGCTCCCACATAATGTACATCCTTTTAGGAGCAGTGGTGAACGATGGAGTTTTAGTTTTAACCTTTCAGTAGAGAATTTGAATAATGGAATTGAACTTACTGATATAGAGAAAGAAAAACTACGCATGGAGCGTAGACGTTTATTAAAGGAATTTGAATAATGACAGAAGAAATATATGTACCTTACCCATTTGAAGTAGAGCCTACAGATACTATTACGGATGAAAAAGCACAAGTAGCTAAACAATTACTAGAAGATATTAACCAATACTGCGAGCAGAACCTAACTAAGCCATATGATATCAGCAGGATTGCTTACGCATCTGGCATTAAAGTTACTGTGGATAGCAAAGACATTGGTATACTAGAGAAGTTTAGCAACTAATGGCGTTAGTTGATGTAGCAGATTTAGACTGCATCTATCTCAGTTTTGATGAACCACACAAGGAAGAATTTTGGGCCCAAATACAAAATATTGTGCCCTGGGCTAAACGTGTGGACGGTGTGCAAGGAAGTGATGCCGCACACAAAGCGGCTGCAGCCGCGTCAGATACGGAACGTTTCGTACTAATAGATGGTGACAATATCCCGGACGCTGAATTCTTTGATATACAATTAGACATTAAAGACGAGCTCAAGGATTGCGTGTTCCGTTGGAAAGCTCGCAATACAGTTAACGGACTTATGTACGGCAATGGTGGGCTAAGTTGTTGGACTAAGGAGTTCATTGATAGTATGCAAACACACGAAGCAACAGACGGCACTGATGAGACTGTTGTGGAGTTTTGTTTCGACAGCAAATATATACCTATGCATAACGTATACAGTACTACATATCCCAATGGTAGTGCTCGTCATGCATGGAGAGCAGGCTTTAGAGAAGGCGTCAAGATGTGTCTGAATAAAGGACGCAAGCCTAGTCTAGAAGAGTTTCACGAACAAGTTCATGCTAAAAACTATGACAAATTGTGTATATGGCATAGTGTGGGTCAAGATAGCGAGTACGGCTTTGAAGCGATGGTTGGCGCCAGATACGGCACTTATAAGCTGATGTGTACTGAATGGGATTGGCATGAAGTTAGGGACTTCCAAGCATTGGATGCCCTATGGGAAGAACATGAATACACAGTCGACGAATACATAGAATGGGGTGCCATTTTAAGACGCAAACTTCTTCTTCCTATTGTGAATTATAATGCAGAAGAAAGCAAGTTCTTTAAACATTACTACAGCCAGACTTATCATGAACACGGAGCAATGACTACGGAACTTGAAGTTATTAGGAAAATCGAAGGATGGTAGGTGGTATATGAGTGACTATTTAGACGACGCGATGATTGCAAAAATGAAACTGTCCGGCATAAGCGGTAGCTTCTGTTTGGCAAAATGGAAACAGACCAGCCTACACTTAACAACAGGACACACCAATAGTTGTTACCATCCACCCTTGCACCCCATCCCAGTAGAGCCGCTAGCTGGTAATCCATCAGCATTACATAACACTGAACACAAACGTGCTCGCAGAGCTGAGATGGTTGACCCATTTACAAAGGTAAAACACAGTGAATGCAACTATTGCTGGGATATTGAGAAACAGAATGCTCTTAGTGACAGACATTATCGTTCGGGCGAACCCTGGGCAATGGACAGTTTTGACGAAATAGTAGCGGATCCTCTCGCAGATGTTAACCCTAGCTATGTGGAGGTCAACTTTAATAATGCATGTAACCTAGCATGCTCTTACTGTAGCCCACAGTTTAGTAGCACTTGGACCAAGGAAATTAACACACATGGCGCATACCCTACACAAACGCCACACAACGATCCAGCACACTTTACGGGCGAGCGGCGTGCCATACCAAACAAAGATCCTAATCCATACAGAGAAGCATTTTGGAAGTGGTGGCCTGACTTATACAAAGACCTTAAACATTTTAGAATGACAGGCGGCGAGCCGCAAATGGATCCCAACACGTATAGGGTGTTTGACTATGTACTAGAGAACCCTAAGCCAGACCTACACCTAAACGTTACAAGTAACATGAGTGTGGATGCTGGTATATGGGACAAGTACTTGGACTATGTACAACGCTTAACAGCCAAGCCTGGCACCGTGGAGCACTTTATGCAATTTGTGAGCTTGGACACCTGGGGCGAACAAGCAGAGTATATACGTCACGGACTGGATTTTGATCTTGCTATAAATAGATGTGAAGAATTCATAACCCGTGTTCCAGAGCGGTCAAGTTTAACCTTTATCATAACAATGAATAATCTCAGCATCGTTAATCTAAAACGATTACTGGAACACATATTATATTTACGTAAGACACACACAACAACATATCAACGCATATGGTTTGATACGCCGTTATTACGCACACCTGAATGGCAGAGTATGCAAATACTTCCCAAGAGCTACCAACAGTGTCTGTGGGATTGTATTAACTTTATGAACGACAACTTAGATGAAATGCATGGATTTAAAGATTATGAAGTGCTCAAGATGAGACGAGACTTGCAATGGATGCAAGAAGGCACACCAGATATTGAGCGCAAACGTGCTGACTTCTACAAATTCTTCAATGAACATGACCGCAGACGTAATACTTCTTTTGAAGATGTGTTTCCAGAAATGAAAGAGTTTTGGGATGAATGCAAATACCTTGCACAAAGATAGGAAAGACTATGAAGATTAACATTGGCCCGTATAGAGAATGGTTCGGCCCATATCAACTGGCAGAAACACTTTGCTTCTGGGCAAAGAAAGTTCCGGACGAAGACGGAATAAATGATAAACCAGAGTGGGTTCATCAGTTTGGTGAATGGCTTGCTCACGGTAGCATAGAGCCCGAAACACAAGTTGGCGAGACGGACAATTGGGATTGTGATCGGCACGACACGGTTCTGTCTAAGTTTCTAACTTGGGCCCATAGTAAAAAGAAGCGGACTGTTAACGTAAAGATAGATACATGGGATACATGGAGCATGGATAACACCCTTGCTTATATAATTCTTCCTATGCTCAAGCAACTTAAAGAAACTAATCACGGCGGTGCCCAAGTTGATATAAAGGATTGCCCAGACCATTTGAAGCCTACTAAGAAAGAGTTGGCGAATTATAAGAAGAATGGAGAAACTGATGATCGTTTCTTTGATCGTTGGGATTGGGTAATGGACGAAATGATCTTTGCGTTTGACAGTCATGTTAATGATGGCTGGACAGAACAATTTGAAACTGGGGTAAGTGATTTACAGTGGTTGAAACTGGAAAACGGAAACAGTGAAATGATCCATGGCCCTAATGATACTAAGGTATATGATTGGGATGGGCGCAAAGTATACGAAGAAAGAATTCAAAATGGATTTAGGTTGTTTGGTATATATTATCAAAACCTTTGGGATTAATAAAATATGGATGATCTAACTTATAAACAGCAAGTACTTGATGCTAAGAGCCTTAAGAGTGCAGACACCTTTTGTGTTAAGCCATTGACGCACCTATATGTTAGTACCACCGGGCAATATGGATTATGCTGTAAATCTAATGATTCGTACAAAGCTAACGCAAATACGACAACAGTAGATGATTGGTGGAACTCTAATTACGTAAAAAGAATACGAGAAGATATGGCTAATGGTATTCGTGTGCCTGAATGCCAATTCTGTTGGAAAATGGAAGATAACGGTATTACCAACATGAGCATGAGACAAAAAAGTAATCAAGAATACGTTGTTAACAAAGATAACTATAAAAAGTTCTTAGGCCCCGAAAGACGCATACTAGATTTAGAAATACAGCACACAAACCTATGTAACTTAAAATGTTTAATGTGCTATCAAGGAGCAAGTAGCCAAATTGGCGCAGAGGATATTAGATTAGGTATTGCCTACGATAGAACATTATACAACTGGCCACTAGAAAGAGTGGATGAATTGCTTGCTAGCGGCCTACACGTTCTTAATATACGAGGAGGCGAGCCTCTTATTAATGATGAACTTTACAAGTTAGTAGAAACGTGTTATAATAAGGGATATTTAGATAAAACAACGTTACACATTACTACAAATTGCACACGTATTGAAAAATGGTATGACCTGTTAACAGATATTCCTAATGTAAGGATAATGGCAAGCGTTGATGGCACAGGCGGCGTGTATAATTACATTCGTTTTAACAGTGATTGGGAAGTAGTACAAGAAAATATGTTGATGTTAAGTAAGATATCAAACTTAACGGCGCATAGTGTAGCACAAAATTTAAATATTCTAAACATACACAAACTAATTAACTGGACAGTGACTAATAACATATCATATGATGCTACGGCGATCGAGCATCCTTCGTATTATAGGATAACTAATTTCCCTCAGAAACTCCTAGATCAGGCATACGAGAATATAAACACATGCGAAGTTAAAAATAAGATAACGCAAAGATCCAAAGAAGACCTTTTGAATTATTTGAAGCATCAAAAGTCGGATATGTCTGAATGGAACAAATTTTGGGAAGAAATACTAAAAAGACAAAGCATACGCAAAAACAACATCTTGGATGTTATACCAGAGTTAACTAATCATTTATAGTGCAGGACAATGATTACTGTAAATTTTATTGCGGAAAAGAGAAGCAACGACATGGATGATTTAACTTATAAACAACAAGTACTTGACTCTAAGAGTGCTAGCTTCTGTGGCGCTAAATGGTATAACGCTACTATATGGCTAGGCAGTGGTATGACCACAAGTTGTCATCATCCATTGCCTCACAAAGTAGATCCCGTAGCAGTACAGAGTAATCCTAAGCTACTGCACAATACACCAGAAAAGAAACAGCAACGAGCACAGATGTGTGCTGGAGAACGCCCGCAGGGGTGCGAATACTGTTGGAAAATTGAGGATATGGGATCCGAGTATATCTCAGATAGAATATATAAGAGTAAAATATATTCGGATGAGTTATTGGATGCCGGCTTTCATGAGAGTGGCAGGGATGAGCAGGCGGACTTCGACCTCAGAACACTCGAAATTAGCTTCGATAGAACATGTAATTTTGCTTGTAGTTATTGCAATCCCGCTTTTAGTACTACTTGGGTAAAAGACATAAAACACAATGGCAGCTATACAAATCTCGTTAGTGATGGACGCAACCACTTTACACACGAGCACACCAATAGTCAACTGTACTCACTTGGTGAACATAACCCATACGTAGCGGCATTCTTTGAATGGTGGGAGACTGACTTACATAACACATTGCAAGAGCTGCGTGTTACTGGTGGTGAACCACTTATGAGTGCGGACCTATGGCGCTTGATTGATTGGTTTAAAGACAATGCTGACCGTAGCCAAACGCAGTTAGCCATCAATAGTAACCTGGGCAGTAAGCCTGACCTAATAGATAGACTATGCGAAGCTAGAACGCATCTACCATCATTAGATGTATACACCAGTTGCGAGGCTGTTGATAATGCTGCAGAGTATATAAGGGATGGACTGGACTGGAACTACTGGTGGAGTAACGTACTTAAACTACATGAACACAACATACGCACACACTGTATGATGACTGTTAATGCACTATGTTTGCCCACACTCCCAGACCTTATTGAACGCATACTAGAACATAGAGCGGTATTAGACACTACGGACCTGGCTGTATTCAGTTTAAACATACTACGCTTTCCCAGCTTTCAGAGCTGTCTAGTACTGCCCATAAGTATACGTAAGCAAGTAGCACACAGACTAGCAGGCATTGACCGAACACTAATGCATCAGTTTGAAAATGGACAGTTAGCCAGACTAATAGAATATCTGGTCGCAGTAGATACACCACATAGCGAGGCGTTTGAGATGCCCAAATTACACAACGACTTTAAGCAATTCTACCAACAATACGATGTAAGAAGAAATAAAAACTTTGAAGAAACGTTTCCAGATTTAAAAGATTGGTTCACTGCACTATGACGGAAGAAATCGAAAACATATATAGTGACTATGATTATGGCCAACGCAAGCCATTACACATCAAAACTGAGTCATTAACGGAGCATGAACAGGAACTCCTTATTAAGAGTGACACGTTCTGTATATTGCCTTGGATTCATTTACATGCTTACCCAGACGGCAAAGCGTATCCTTGTTGTTTAGCAAAGTATGAACACCCAGTGGGATCTTTAAGAGATAATACTATTGAAGAAGTATGGCGTGATAAACCCATGCAACAGATGCGAGAAAACATGCTGGCAAATAAACCTTGTGTGGAATGCACTAAGTGTTATGAACAAGAGAAATCAGGTTTCTTTAGCATGCGAAACTCAAGCAACCAGATGTTTGGTCATCACATTAAAGAGTCTCTAGACAGTGATGAGTTAAAAATTCGATATTATGATATTCGATTCAGCAACCTTTGTAACTTCAGCTGCCGCAGTTGTGGGGATATCTTTAGTAGTAACTGGACAAAAGAATACAAAGAGTACGGATGGTTACCCAAAGATGCCCCCAATGTAACTTATGCAGGTAGGTTTAAAACAGATATCTGGGAACAAACATTACCGCATGTGCCTTATTTCCAAGAAGTTTACTTTGCAGGCGGTGAGCCACTAATGATGCAAGAGCACTGGGACCTATTAGATGAGTTAATCAAACAAGGTCGCACAGATGTTAAACTTGTATACAATACTAATTTTAGCGAGACAGTATTTAAAGGTAGGGATGTTTTTGAAATTTGGCGAGAATTTGATGAAGTAAGTGTGGGTGCTAGTTTAGATGCTAGTTATGCTCGCGGTGAACTAATGCGTAAAGGAACAAAGTGGAATCAAACAGTCACAAATCGTGAACGTATGATGAAAGTTTGCCCTGACGTAGACTTTTATATTTCAAGCACTCTGAGTATTATGAACAGTTATCATATTCCAGAATTCCATAAAGAATGGATTGAACTTGGATTACTAGAACCCATGGATTGGAATATTAATATACTGCAGAGCCCAGAGTATTACAGAATTGATGTATTGCCAGAATCAATGAAACAAGAAGTACTTGCAATTTATAATGACCATATTGATTATCTAGAAGACAAAGATAGGTTCAAACGTGCTATAAATGGATTCAAGAGTGCAATGAATTACATGACTCTTACTGATAACAGCAATTTAATCCCGGATCTTCTTGAAAACTTAAATAAATTAGACAAATTTAGAAACGAAAACTTCTTTGATACGTTCCCAGAGTTAGCAAAGTTAAAAGAATATGGCTAGAAGACAGTAGGATTATGACATCTAATATTGCCTTTGGGTGCAGTCATACATTTGGGATTGGGGTTGAGCCGCATGAATCCTGGCCAGCATTGCTTGAGTTAATGAATTTTGGAAAGCCTGGTGTCAGCGTGGATTTTATAGCCCGTACATGTGAGGCAAGAATAATTGAACATAGCCCAGAATGTGTTTACATATTATGGCCAGACTGGACTAGGTTTGAGTACGAACGCGATGGGCGAATGCATCAGAGTTTGCCTACTGATAAAAATCGTAGAGAATTTATGGACAAGGACAATGATTGGTTAAGAAAAAATTGGCTTATTGGAGTATGCAAGATTGAAGACATATGCAAACAACATTCCGCCCAATTAATTTGCCTAAAGTTAGATGATCTAGAAACTATTATTGATCATCAAGACCGCTGGCCTCCTGCGAGTGACGGAAGTCATTTTGGACCACAGTGGCATCGTTGGGTAGCGGATTTATTTAATGTTAGAAAAAGTTTTATATCGTATGCTCAACACAGATGTCCGCCATGATTACTTTGGTAATTTGTCTACACACAAATATCATGAAGTTGTAGAAAGCACGGCCGGCGGGTTATAGTAAAGGAATATATACCACAATGAAGAATAGATGCATATTGCCCTGGATCAGTCTAGAGACAACCCCAGTGGGCGAAGTAAGGGCATGTTGCTTGACAACTGACGCTATACCCGACATAGACTTAACCAAGAACACTCTCACTGAGGCGTTCAACAGTGAGTATATGCGTAAAATGCGCCAGATATTCCGCAAGGATCGGAGACCCGCCCAATGTGAACGATGCTGGGTAGAGGAAGATGCTGGCAAGAAAAGTAAACGTGAGCACATGTTGGACAAGTTCGACCACATAGAGGTGGACTGGGATAGTGACGAGGGGTCGGGCCTAGTGTTCTTGGACCTAAAACTAGGCAACATATGTAATCTAAAATGCCGCATATGCGGAAGCTGGAGCAGTAGTAAGTGGGCGCAAGAAGAGATACGCCAGTATGGCAAGGGCCACCAGGCTTCAGACTGGCTACGCCAGGGCCAATGGCCGCGCAAGGCGGTAGACTTCTGGGATGAGGTTGATGGGCTATTGCCCAAGCTCAAGTACTTTGAGTTTACTGGCGGTGAGCCGTTTCTCATTAAACAACACTTTGACCTGTTACAGCGTGCCGTTGATGGTGGTTATGCTGGTAATATAGACATACACTACAACACCAACGGCACACAGTTTCCAGAAGAACATACTATATGGAAACACTTCAAGGCAGTGCAGATAGCCTTTAGTATAGACAACACTGGAGCCCGATTCGAATATGAGCGTGATGGCGCGGATTGGCAGGCTGTCAATCAGAATATACAACGATTCCAGGCCTTGCAAGCGGATGGATATCCATTCGATTTCCAGATATGCGTTACGTGGAACATTCAGAACGTGCTATATATGCGTGATTTCCTACAGTGGGCAGGGAAGAGTGGCATCAGTGACATACACTTTAACCTTATGCATGACCCCGAAGAGTTTAGTCTAGTTAATACCCCGTCCAGCGCACAAAGCGCAATTATGCTAGAGCTACAGAAAGCACAAGTGCAATACCCAGAATATGCTGATCGTATACACAGTATCAAACGTGTGGTCATGACGCGAAAGTCGTGGCCGGGGCGCCACACCGTTAAGAGCAGTCAGCCACTGCTCGATAAACTATACAGTACTGACAAGCAGCGTGGCGTTCGATTCAGTGACAGTCACCCCGAAATAGCCAAGTTAATCGGCTACAAGGCCTAGGCGGCCACGGCGTAAATGCTAGCGTCCGAGTCATATAAGTCAAACTGATTGCTTGTCAACTCACCTGCGCCGGGCTGGGGGAAGTCAATAACCTTGCTCCTGTCAGTACGTCGGGCCCACACAACAACCCCACTTGTTCGGGCCAGTCGATTCCACACTGCCTATCACCAGCACGTAGCGTGATGTCGAGGCGGCGCAAGAGGAATCGATACAGTCGAATTGCAAGGTTCTTACCCTTATAACGGCTATCAACCTGTAATAGATCCACAGCCCAAGCACCCCGCTCCAGACTTAACTCCACACGAGCTACAATACGATGTTGCACCCCTTCAGTTGCATTGTACCAGTCTGATCGTCTGGCAGGTTGGGTGCGGTTGCGGTCATACACCCATATAGTCTGATATGAACTCTCAGACTGATCTGTGTAAATATCCATCCCCCATGCACGGCCAACAAGCTGCATATCCATTGTGGTACCCCAACCAAGGTTAACACCCTTGCTCATATTAATGCGCTCAACCATTTGTGGATCCTGTAACTGTTTGGAGCCAAGGCGCCGCTAGGAAAACACCAAAGCCAGAGTCGGTGCCCCAGGTTTTAATTGCATCATCGCGGACTGTACGGAGGCTCCATTCCGGCTCCTCAACTTCAACCGTTGCCACACGATCTCCAGCCAAGTCTGTAGTTACTGCTCGGACAACGCCAAATTCATTAGCTGTGTCATGACAGGACCAAAACTCTAGTACTGTGCCTACAACTGATTCCATTATATAGTGCCTCTGTGTTGTTTAACTATAACTATAATAGCATGACCGCCTGCATAGTCAACCGGTTCAGAACCGATAGACAATCCACTCAGACGTGTTATTATTAGTATAATAAGGAAATGAACACAACGAGGAGCGAAGATATGTACGAAGTAACAGAAATTAACGCAATTATGGAAAAAGCTAAGGCGGCTGCGCAAACTGCCTCTTTAAAGTATCTTAATGAAGAATTGGATGGTAAAGACAATTATCCATGTGGTTTTGCTTGGGTTAACATACACGGCATCAAAGGAAATACCAAATTTGGTAAGAATATGAAAGCCGCGGGTATTACGCAAGATTATACTAAAGCATGGAGAATTAGCAACCCGGGCCAACTTAACGTGCAAAACATTGATGTTAAAGAAGAGGGTGCAAGGGCCGCAGCCGCCGTACTTGAAGCTCATGGCTTTAACGCATATGCAGAAAGTAGATTGGATTAATAATGAGTAGAAAAAATGATTAGATATGAAGTAAGATCGCCCAGCACCAGCAGATTGATTGTAGGTGATGAAAGCACAATGGAGCAAGCGGTAGCGTATGTAGCCGCAATGGTTGAAGCTGGTGTTGAGGTCACAGATGTGCAATATTATGACCGTGATGCACGAATTGCCCAGCTACTTGCTGATCATGCGGCACGAATTTAAAAGGATGAAATAAATGTATAAATCGTTTGATGATTGGATGGGTAGGGTTGAGAAGAATGCTTTACCAGATGAGTGTTGTTCAGATAGTGAATCTGAATGGGCAAGGGTTGCTTGGGATATTCAACAAGAGAGAATTGAGAAGTTGGGGAACATTCTCCGTAAAGTATTTCCAGAAAAATCAGGCCACTTCTTCATTTGTGGAGAAGCTGGTGAGAAGGATAGTTCTGGATTGCCAGATAAGATTTTTGTTTGTCCCACTTACGGACTAGATGGTTTTCAAGTATATAAAAAGGATGGCGACTATCGTGCGCCAGGATGGTAAGAGAAATGAAAAATAAAGATTATGTTGTTGTTACTGCTATTTCATCGTATCGTATGCGTTATGTAATGCATCGTGATGATCTCCAGAAACTAAATCCATTAGACCCAGTTAATGCTATTGACTGGGCTGATGATGCAGTTAATGCTGATGAATGTGATGAGTTCTCCCAAGAACATATGGGGGAATATATCGTAGATACCGTTGAGATGAGTGAAGATGACATCCTTGAACTCTTTGATAAGGATAATGATTATCTTCGTGGATGGACTAAAGATCAAAAAATTGAGTGGGTGAGAAATAATATGGCTTCAAAAGACGTTATAGTATAGTATGAGTATAGTAGTAGACGCAGTCCTGACATACCTCCCACAAAGGCGTAAAAAACGGGTGAGCGGCTGGGTCTCTGTCAATGGGCCGTGTTGTGAGCACAATGGTAAATCTGCAGATACTAGATATCGTTTTGGCGTTATACATGACGGTGAAAAAATAGGTTTTCATTGTTTCAACTGTGGATTTAAAACAAGCTGGCGGCCAGGCAAAAATATATCATTTAAACTTCGTAGTCTATTGCAATGGATGCATGCACCTGATGATGTGATTAACAAACTTGCCTTAGACGTTATGCAAGAAAATGAAGAGCGTTAAAATGACAATTAGTTACAGCACTAACTGGATGGGTCCAATCGCTATCAGTTGGTATAGGGAACGTGATCTATTGATGCCTCCCGAAACATACTGGAGCAATTTCCTCAAAAAAGAAGTCACCACTGAAGAAATTAAGCACGATTACAGCGGTGGTCGAATTGATGTTAGGGGAACCGAATCACCATATGGTGATGAGATTGGATTACCCATAATGGCTGCAGCAGATTGGAATAGATTTTCAGTATGGTTGGAAGATTATAAAACTAAAACGATGGAACCCCTTGACAAAATCCTAGAATCATACTATAATGATGGTAACAGTGAAATTAAATGGTGGAAAGACGATGAATAAAAGTATATGGCACTACCTGTTTAACTGCCCAACATTTTGGTCGTTTAAACCATGGTTTAAATGCCCAGAGTGCAGCAAAACATACCGCTGTTATTGGGATGGTAATGATGTTGCTGGCCATGGGAAGGATTACTGTAATAAGTGTGCAGAGAAATTGGAAATTAACTAGGTTTACCAATAATGGTAATAAACAAAGGAAAATATTATGAAGACGTTTACTAATGTTGCAGCACAAGGTGATTTTATCATCATCCGCATTGACGACATCCCTACAGATATCGAAGCATTTGAAGTTGAAAATGGGCAGTATGTTGTTGCCCATAGTGAAACTGGTCACAATCATGTAATGACTGCGGATCGTGTCGAGGCGTTCAAGCCTAAGCATACGCCAGATAATGATCTGTATGAACTGTTTCTGAATGTGAAAGAACCCACAGATATTGTTCATCTGCGATCTTTTGATACGCATGAAACATTGCGTGTTCCAGCTGGAAAGTATCAAGTCAGGCGCCAGCGTGAATATACCGCAGAGGGCTTCCGTCGAGCCGCTGACTAATCTTTATTTTTAAAAGGTAAATTATATTATGTTAAAGATTGAAAAACTTACTGCTGAACAAGAAGCTCAATTTGATGTCTATCGTGATAAGTGGCTAAAAATTGGGTTGTCAACCGAACCGCTTGATTTTGAGAAATCGAAAGATGCAGTTTGTCATGCATACCAATTGGCTGGTATTGATAATCCTGTCAATTTTTATCAGGCTAAAAGTCCTATGGATGCAGTTAAAATCATCCAAGAGCTTGATCCTACAATGTCGGCATCGGCTATCGTATCAGACATGATGTATGGTAATCATGATGCGAGTTGGCTGGGGTTTTATGACTATTTCCATAATGTTCTAGAAATTAAAGATTGTGAGAAACTAGACGGCCTTACAGAACTTGCCATGCATTGTGGTTGGTTGAGCGTATATGAAGATACGGTTGTCTTTCAAGATCGGCCAGAAGTAATCATGCTTGATGATAGAAATTTGTTGCACTGTGAAGATGGCCCTGCTATTTGCTATCGTGATGGATATAGTGTATATGCATGGCATGGTGTGATTGTTCCATCCGAATGGATCACTAACAGAGAGGAGCTTGCTCCTGAAACTGCCCTTAATTGGGAGAATGTGGAACAGCGCCGATGTGCATGTGAAATTATCGGCTGGGCAACTATTCTTCGGAAGTTGGATGCATCTGTTATTGATAGTGATGATGATCCAATGGTTGGAACATTGGTTGAAGTTACTATCCCTGATGTTGGTCGTGAAAAGTTTCTCAAGGTGATTTGTGGAACTGGGCGTGAGTTTGCTTTACCAGTTCCCCCAGAAATGAAGACTGCTCTTGAGGCTAACGCTTGGACATATGGTTTAGACGGTGACATGCTCCGACAAATTGAAGTGAGGACTTGATTATTGCTGAAATCAGTCAGGGATCAAGTCAGTCGTCAAGTCTGGCGTCAAGTCAGTAATCAAGTAGAGAATGATGTCAAATGAAATCAGTCAGGCATCAAGTTTTGTATCAAGTCAAGGATCAAGTCTGGGATCAAGTCTGGCATCAAGTTTTGTATCAAGTCAGCGATCAAGTCAAGGATCAAGTAAGGGAGCAAGTCAGCGGTCAAGTCGGCGATCAAGTCAGCGATCAAGTCTGGCGTCAAATTTATGGTCAAGTCTGGCATCAAGTAGAGGGTGATGTGAAATGATATCAGTCAAGGATCAAGTCATGAATCAAGTCAGCAATCAAGTCAGCAGTCAAGTCAGCGATCAAGTCAGGGATCAAGTCGGGTTTCAAGTCTGGCGTCAAGTCTGGCGTCAAGTCGGGTTTCAAGTCAGGGGTCAAGTCATAGCTCGAGTCCATGGTCAAATCATGCATAAAGTCAGGGATCAAGTCAAGGATAATATGAAATGATATCAGTCAGAAATCAAGTCAGAAATCAAGTCAGCGGTCAAGTCAGCGATCAAGTCTGGGGTCAAGTCAGGGATCAA
>Ga0307995_1000661_pt1 | contig 23207 bp, 24 predicted proteins | sample EllFjometagen262_FD_203132 | JGI IMG/M metagenome (GOLD analysis project Ga0307995, IMG submission 203132) | Marine microbial communities from Ellis Fjord, Antarctic Ocean - #262 | ecosystem: Environmental > Aquatic > Marine > Unclassified | place: Southern Ocean | collected 2014-11-02 | reverse complement strand
GCCCAATAGAAGTAAATAAAATTGAAGGTTTTGCTCTAGGAACTACTTATTCAATTATTTTAAAGGAAGTTCCTGATGTAAATAAATTTGAACTCAGTCTTGATTCTATTTTTCGTGTGCTTAATAAGTCTTTATCTACGTATGTTCCTAATTCAGATATTTCCAAAATCAATAGAGGTGATTCTCTTCAGGAAGTAGATATTCATTTTATAAATGTATATAATGCAGCTACTGAAGTTTGGAGAAAATCAGATGGTTATTTTGATCCTACAGTAGGGGCCTTAGTTAACGCATATGGATTTGGTCCAGGAAAAGCATTAAAGAAAATTTCAAAACAACAGCGGGATAGCATTTTAATGTTTACGGGTTGGGATAAAACAATATTAACGGACAAAAAGACCATTCACAAAGATCATCCCTCATTATATTTTGATTTTAATGCTCTGGCAAAAGGTTACGCTGTTGATGTGATTGCTAATTTTATAAAATTTAAAGGGGGTTTAGATTTTTTGATAGAAGTTGGAGGAGAAATCATGGCAAATGGAAAAAGCCCTAAAACTAATGAGTTATGGAAAGTGGCAATTGATGACCCTCAACAAGGGGAAAAAAGAAGATTTGCTAAAGTTATTTCTTTAGATGATCAAGCTTTAGCGACTTCAGGAAATTACAGAAAATATAAAACTAATAAAAAAACCGGACAACTGTTGTCTCATTCTATTAATCCCAAAACAGGTAATGCTTTTCCTTCAATGGTATTAAGTGCTTCTGTTTTGGCACCCAATTGTATGATCGCAGATGCTTATGCAACCTCATTAATGGTAATGCCTTTTAATTTAGGTAAAGCGATGATTGAAAATGATCCCAATCTAGAAGCCTTCTGGATCATTAAGAATGAAAAAGGAATAGTTCAAGAGTTTTCTTCTAATGGATTTTCAAAAGAATAAGTTTTTTTAAAGCACTTATTCTTTTTGTGCTACAGGTATGTCTTCTTGAATAGGCAACCCAAAACATTTTATTTCTTCTGAAGTTAGTTTCTCTATAATATTGATTCTACTCACTTTAAATCCCGCCGCTTCCAATCTTGAATAATAATTTTGCCCATAGATTCTTACATGATCATATTGTCCAAAGATTAGGGTTCGTTTTTTTTGATCTGTGATGCTGTCATCTTCAAAGGTCTCTTTTCTTGTCTCATCAAGAGGAACTTGAGCAATAAGTGTTCCGCCTTTTTTTAACACACGATACAATTCTGACATTGCTTTTTGATCATCTGAAATGTGTTCAAATACATGATTACATAAAATTAGATCATATGTATTCTCTTTAAAAGGTAGGTTACAAACATCAGCTTTAACATCAGCTAAAGGAGAGTGGAGGTCTGTTGTAGAATAGTTCCAATTACTAAAAGACTTGAATTTTTTATAAAAAACCTGTTCAGGAGCTACATGTAATACTCTAATAGTGTCTTTCAAAAAAGTAGTTTCTCTATCTAAATACAACCATAATAAACGATGTCTTTCCAGAGAAAGCGTTCCTGGACAAAGTGCATTTTCACGCAACTTTTGATAACCATATGGCAAAAATTTACGATAAGAACTTCCATCTATAGGATCTGTGAATCTATTCCCCTTGTAATACCATTTAATAAAAGGGCGAAACCAAATACTCAGCTTAATTAAAAGAGGTCTTGGAATAATATTTAAAACCCATTTCATCGTTCAGAAGGATCTTTATAAAAAAGTGTTTCTTCATCACTTTCTATTCCCAAAGACTGATTAATATATCTAAAAGTAGAAAGTAGTTCTGGCTTTCCGTTAATCAAAGCGACATTATGTTCGAAGTGTACACTGGCTTTATTGTCGGCTGTAAGAATTGTCCATCCGTCTTTTAATTGTTTGATTCGATGTGTGCCTTGATTGATCATAGGTTCAATAGCTAAAACCATACCGTTTAAAAATTTTTTTCCACTTCCTCTGCGCCCGTAGTTGGGTACTTCAGGGCCTTCATGCATGATTTTTCCTAAGCCATGCCCTACAAGCTCTCTTACAACACCATAGCCTTCTTTTTCACAATGATTTTGAATTGCATAACCCATGTCCCCAATACGATTACCTTCTATAAATGCTTCAATTCCTTTATAAAGAGATTCTTTGGTAATACGCAATAATTTCTTAACACTTGGATCAATTTCACCAACGGCAAATGTATATGCATGATCTCCATAAAATCCATTTTTTAGTGCTCCACAATCAATGGAAATAATATCACCCTCTAATAAGGGTGTTTTATTTGGAATACCATGAACTATTTGAGCATTAGGACTCACGCACAAGGTATTGGGAAAGTCATAGAGTCCTAAAAATCCTGGCTCTGCGTTGTGATCACGAATAAAAATTTCAGCTAATTCATCAAGCCGTAAGGTGGTTATTCCTGGTTTTATTTCAGAAGCTAGCATACCCAGTGTTTTTGAAACGATCAATGCGCTTTCTCGAATGAGTTCGATCTCTTCTCGGGTTTTAAGGATAATTTTAGCCATATTAAAAATCTGAGTAGGCGTCTTTGTAAGGCTGTTTTTTTAAAATTTTAGAAAAATCTTCAACGAGACTTTCTACAGGAAACTCAACAATTCGATTATTTTCTTTTCCATTTTCCATGAAAATTAATGTAGGAATATTAAGTATATCATATTCTTTTTCATAACCTAGTGGACTATCTTTTGCTTCAGAAATAGAATACATTTCTATGCGATCTTCTGACACACCAAGTAGATCTAATAGCCTAAACATACCTCCTAATTCTCTTTGAGTATCTCCACACCAAGTACCTAAAATGAGTTTAAAAGTAAGGCCTTCAGTTAAAGAAATGTGCTCTTTAACCCAGCCTTCAGGAATTTTTAAATTTTCATACTCAGGTTGAAGCCAAGCTTGGAATTCCGGAGTATTTAAATTTGCTCGATTCAAAAAACCAAGGATTACTGTTTCTCCCTCCTCTCCAATCAAAGTTTGTGCTTCAAGAGGTTGGAGTGTTTTTTTGCTAGCAGAATCATTACATCCCAAAAAGATGAATAAATTAAAAATAAAAAATGTACATGTTTTCATGAGCGGATTAATAATGAGTTTTGAGTCATTTTTTTTGGAGGTTTTATCTCCAATAAATCTAAAATAGTAGGTGCTATATCACCTAAAACACCGGACTTGATTTTTTTTCTTTCAGGGTCTATTAGAATGATTGGAACAGGATTAGTAGTATGCGCTGTATTTGGACTTCCGTCAGAATTTATCATGGTTTCACAGTTTCCATGATCTGCAATCACAATACTTGCATATCCTGCATTTAAAGCAGTTTTGATAACTGATTGAGCGCATTCATCTACCGATTCACAAGCTTTTATAGCAGCTTTTAAATTTCCCGTATGGCCTACCATGTCTGGATTAGCAAAATTTAGACAAATGAAGTCTGGAGCGTCGGCTTTTATTTTGGCTATAATTCTATCGCTAACTTCATAAGCGCTCATTTCAGGTTTTAAGTCATAGGTAGCTACTTTGGGTGAAGGGCATATAATTCGATTTTCACCTTCAAAAGGAGTTTCTCTTCCTCCATTAAAAAAGAATGTAACATGAGGATATTTTTCAGTTTCTGCAATACGGACCTGAGTTTTTCCGGCTTTGGATAAAACTTCACCGAGTGTATCTTGTAAATTATCCTTATCAAAAATGACATGAACCTTTTGAAAAGAATCATCATAATTAGTTAATGTAATGTAATAGAAGTTTAGTGGCTTCATCTTATAATCAGGAAAAGCTTTTTGAGAAAGCACTTGTGTGAGTTCCCTTCCGCGATCAGTTCTAAAATTAAAAAAAAGAATAACGTCTCCGGACTCAAGAGGAGCAATTGCTTTTCCATTAGAGCCTTTACGATAAAGGGGTGCAATAAATTCATCAGTTATTCCCTCTTTATAACTTTTTGAAAGACTTTCTGAAAAATTTGATGTAGCTGTTCCTTTTCCGTTCACTAATAAATCATATGCTTGTTTTACACGTTCCCATCTTTTGTCTCGATCCATAGCATAGTATCGACCAATTAAAGAAGCTAATTGGCCTCCTGTTTCTGTTAATTTTTTTTCTATTCTTTCTACAAAACCTTTTCCTGACTTTGGATCTACATCTCGTCCATCAGAAAAAGCATGTAGGAAAACGTTATTTAATTTATATTCACCTATGAGCTCCAACAGTCCCTCAACATGGTTTATATGAGAATGAACACCTCCGTCGGAAAGCAATCCAAGGAGATGTACTTTTTTATCTTCTTTTTTCGCATATTCTAAGCTATCGGTTAATACTTTTTCATTACGAAGACTATCGTTTTCAACCGATAAATTAATTTTAGTTAAATCTTGATAAACAATACGACCAGCACCTAAATTCATATGTCCTACTTCGCTATTGCCCATTTGTCCATCTGGAAGTCCTACGTGTTCTCCATCTGTCCTTAATGAACTATATTCATAATCTTGATACAAAGAATCAATATAAGGGGTTTTGGCCTGATCAACTGCAGAAACTTTAGGGTCTGGAGAATTTCCCCATCCATCTAAAATCATTAAAAGAGTCTTTTGAGACATGAATATTTTTTTTAAAGATACAAATTACTAAGCTTTTCATGGAAACACAAAAGCTGAAAAAAAAACTGTTTCTTTGTAAATAAAAGATTTGAAAAAAGGTCTTGTTTATCGGTCTACGGGAAGTTGGTATACTGTTGAATCAGAAGGGATTTTTTATGCCTGTAGGATTAAAGGCAAGTTGCGTTTAAATGGAATTAAAAGCACAAATCCCATTGCAGTTGGTGATTGGGTTAATTTTGAAGTTGATTCTAACGCTGCTGTTCCTGAAGGGACAATTAATAAGATTGAAGAAAGGCGAAATTATATTGTTCGTAAATCAGTTAATCTTTCTAAACAAACTCATATTATTGCATCTAATATTGATCAGGTTTTTTTACTGGTAACTTTAAATAATCCACCCACATTTCCAGCTTTTATCGATCGATTTTTGGTAACGGCTCAAGCTTATCAAATACCTGCTATTTTACTTTTCAATAAAATGGACACCTATACTAAACCTGAAGTTAAAGAAATCGAAGATTTAGAAAAAATATATCAAAAGATAGGTTACGATACCTTTCAGATTTCCGCAAAAAAGAATTGGAAAATTGAAGAATTAGAGAACTCAATGCTCAATAAAATCAGTATGTTTTCAGGACACAGTGGGGTGGGAAAATCCACCCTAGTTAATGCCATATCTCCTGATTTAGACTTGAAAACAGCAGCTATTTCTACTCAGCATAAACAAGGAATTCACACCACTACTTTTGCAGAAATGTTTGCTTTAAAAGCAGGAATTAAAATCATTGATACGCCTGGAATTAAAGGCTTTGGTATATTTGACATAGGGCCAGAAGAAATCGGTAATTATTTTCCAGAATTTCTAAAACTTAAAGCCCAATGTAAATTCAATAATTGTTTACACAATAATGAACCAAATTGTGCTGTGATTTCAGCAGTTAAGTCTAGGGTAATTTCACCCGTACGATATCAGAGTTATCTTCAGATGCTAGAAGAAGATTCTCCATATAGAAATTAACATGAGAGTAGTTGTTCAGAGGGTTATAAAAGCCCAAGTCGTTATTGATAAAGAAGAAACACGAAGTATTGGTAAAGGTTTAGTCGTGCTTTTAGGGATTGAAATGATTGATAATTCTAACGATGTAGAATGGTTAGTAAATAAGATCATTAACCTTAGAATTTTCAATGATATTGAGGGTATAATGAATCATTCCCTATTAGACACTGAAGGACATTTAATGGTTGTCAGTCAATTTACTTTAATGGCCTCAACAAAAAAAGGAAACCGACCTTCATATATTCGTGCTGCAAAACATGATCATGCAGTGCCCTTGTATGAACTCTTTCTAGAAAGAATTCATAACCAGCCAGGAATAAAACTAGTTTCAGGAACTTTTGGAAAAGATATGCAAATTGAGTTAGTTAATGACGGACCCGTCACTATCCAAATTGATTCAAAAAACAGAGAGTAACATCATAAAACATTTACTTCAATTTCTAATTGAATTTGAAATTTTTTATTAACCGCAAATTGAATTTTTTTTGCAAGGGCAAAAATCTCTGATCCCTTAGCAGAACCATAATTAACAAGAACCAAAGCTTGGTCTTTGTGAACACCAGCATCCCCTTCTCTAATTCCCTTAAAGCCAAGTGATTCAATTAGCCAGCCAGCTGGAATTTTAACTTGATTATCGCTGTTGGGATAGTTTGGAATTTCTGGATACGTTTTTTGAATACGCTTTAAAAGTGAATTGCTTACCAATGGGTTTTTGAAAAAGCTCCCACTGTTCCCTATTTTTTTTGGATCGGGAAGCTTAGATTGTCTTATATCGATAACTGCTTGGGCAACGTTTTGTATTGTGGGTAACTTGTCTTCTAAATATACTTTTAAAGCACCATAAGATGTTTTTGTTTCATGTGGGACTTTCTTCAATTGAAAGCATACACTTGTGATAATAAACTTACCTTTTAAATCAGTTTTGAAAATTGAAGATCTGTAACCAAAATTACATTCTTGAGCATTAAATTTTTTTAATGATAAATCAAGAACGTTTAATGCTTGACATGAATAAAAAATAGATTTTAATTCTACTCCATAAGCACCAATATTTTGAATGGGTGCTGCACCAACGCTTCCTGGAATTAATGAGAGATTTTCTACACCACCATAATTATTTCTTATACACCAAACAACAAACTCATGCCAATTTTCTCCAGCTTGAACCTCAACCAAGACATGATGATCATCCTCATTTAAAATCATTATACCCTTGTTGTTCATTAAAAGGGTAGCTCCATCGAAATCCTCAGTGAATAAGACATTACTGCCACCTCCTAAAACACGAAAAGGCATTTTTTTTGAACGGGTTATTGCTTCTTTTAATGTGTCAAGGGAATCGACTACAATAAACTTTTGAGTTATAACATCAATTCCAAAAGTATTATAGGGTTTTAAGGATACCTTTTCTCTAAACTCGAGCATATTTCAAGATAGTAATTTACTATATGCTTCTATAGCTTTTCCCAAAATAATTGCAGCTCGTGTCAGTTTTCCAGAGTCTAATATAAAAGCGATACGAACCTCATTTAAGCCTACCCCAGGCGAAGAATAAAACCCTGTAGCAGGAGCTAACATAATAGTTTGACGATTATCATGAAAATCAGTAAGAAGGAATTTTGAAAAATCCTCCGCATTTTTTACAGGTAATTTTACAATACAGTAAAAAGCTCCCATGGGATGAGAAACTTCAACATTTGGAATTTTTTCTAATTGTTCAATTAGTACATTTCTTCTGTGACTATATTCTTTAATTACATTTTTGAGATAGTCATCGGGTGCAGTAAGAGCAGCTTCACTTGCTATTAAAGCATATGTAGGTGGTGAAAGACGTAAGTGAGCAAATTTTAAAGCATTTTGAATTAAGTCTTTATTTTTAGAAACAATACACCCAACGCGAGCTCCACACATACTGTAACGTTTGGATACAGAATCAATCATAACAGTATTTTTAAAGCTTTTCTCGTGTTTTAACACAGAATAATGTTTATAGTCTCCGTGAATAAATTCGCGATAAACTTCATCAACAATTAAAAAAATATCCTTTTTAATTGCTAATTCACAGAGAGTTGTGATTTCTTCTTTACTATAAACATATCCTGTAGGATTGCCCGGATTACATAAAAGAATAGCCCGTGTTTTTGAAGAAATTTTTTGATTAATATTTTCCAGAGAAGGCAATTGGAATTGTGACTTAAATTCTGAAATAACAGGAATAACATTTACATTTGCGGCACTTGCAAAACCATTATAATTGGCATAAAAAGGTTCAGGAATAATAATTTCATCTCCTGGATCACAAATTACATTGAGCGCAAAAGTTAATGCTTCACTTGCCCCTGTAGTAACAATAATATCATCAGGAGAAATTTTAATTTCGTGTTTACTATAATAATCACATAATTTTTTCCGATAAGAAATTGTTCCTTGTGATGGTCCATAAGGAAGAAGCTTTAAGTTTGAGTTCTTAACAGCGTCTAAAGATTCTTTTGGTGAAGGGATATCAGGTTGACCTATATTTAGGTGCAGCACATCAATACCTTTGTTCTTAGCTTCGTCTGAAAAAGCGACTAGTTTGCGAATTGGTGAAGTTGGAAGTTCAATTCCTTTTGATGATAATGTTGGCATGCTGAATATAAAAAAGCAAAAATGCTAAAAAATTCAAATTTAAGCACCAATTATTGAAACTTTTAATTCAAAAAATATAAACCTTTTAGTATAATTTAAAATTATTGTTAGGGTATATCAGTTTTTTTTTGAAATTTCATTCTTCTGCAAGAACTGTTCCTTTAATTTTTAAAGTTACAATAGGATTCTCTTTTAAATTTGTTATTACCGTTATTGTTTTTAGAAATGGTCCTTTTCGGTTAGTGTTATAAAAAACTACTATTTCATTGGTTTCACCTAGTGCAATTGGACCATTTGGTTTTTTAGGCACGGTACATCCACAACTAGATTTTACATTTTTAATGATTAAATTCGAATTTCCTGTATTAGTAAAAGAAAAAATTCCTTTTCCATCAACTTCAATAGAGATTGATCCACAATCAATGTTTTATCAAAGCTAATTTAGAGGTCCTGTTTTTTGCGAAATCAAATTAGTTGTGGCAAATAGAATAAACAGGTTAATAAAATATTTTTTTAAAATACAGGGATAGCGTTTTTATTATATGGTAAGTGTTGTTACTTTTGTAAATCTAAAATCTAAAATTTAGAATAAAAAATTTCTATGGAAATTCCTTCCAAGTTTGATTCACAAAAAGTTGAGAGTAAATGGTATGATTTTTGGCAGGCAAATGATTATTTTAAGTCCGTTCCGGATGATCGTGAGCCATACACCATTGTTATTCCTCCACCTAATGTGACGGGAATTTTGCATATGGGACATATGCTTAATAATTCACTTCAGGATATAATTATTCGTAGAGCAAGAATGAGAGGCTATAATGCTTGTTGGGTTCCTGGCACAGATCATGCTTCAATAGCAACTGAAGCAAAAGTTGTTGCAAAACTAAAAGCCGAAGGAATTGAGAAAAACAGTCTTACTCGTGAAGCTTTTTTAGAGCATGCATGGAAATGGACTGATGAATATGGAGGTGTAATTTTAGAACAGCTAAAAAAATTAGGCTGTAGTTGTGATTGGAGTCGAACCAAATTTACTTTAGATCCTGAAATGTCGGAATCAGTTCTTCAAGTTTTTGTGGACTTGTATAAAAAAGGAATGATCTACAGAGGATTTAGAATGGTTAATTGGGACCCTGAGGCACAAACGACTCTCTCTGATGAAGAAGTTGTTTATGAAGAAAAATCAGGAAACCTTTACCATATTGCCTATCAAGTTGTAGATTCTGAAGAAAAAGTTATTATAGCAACAACTCGGCCAGAGACCTTACTTGGAGATACTGCTGTATGTATTCACCCTGAGGATGAACGTTATTTACATTTAAAAGGGAAAAGAGTATTTGTTCCTCTTACCGATAGATCAATTCCTATAATTCAAGACGAGTACGTTGCAATGGATTTTGGTACAGGATGTTTAAAAGTTACTCCTGCGCATGACATTAATGACAAAGTATTAAGTGAAAAACACAATTTGGACATTATTGATATTTTTAATTCTGATGCAAGCTTAAATTCAAATGGCTTAGTTTATGAGGGATTGGATCGGTTTGTAGCTCGTAAAAAGATTGTGAAAGATCTAGAGATATTAGGAATTTTGATCAAAACTCAACCATACATACATAAAGTTGGAACTTCAGAAAGAACCAAAGCTGTAATCGAACCTCGTTTATCAGATCAATGGTTTTTAAAGATGGAAAATCTTGCCAAACCTGCTATAGATGCAGTATTGAGTTCTGATGAAATCGCATTGTTACCTGAAAAATTTAAAAACACTTACCGTCATTGGATGGAAAATATTCGTGATTGGAATATTTCAAGACAACTATGGTGGGGGCAACGTATTCCTGCATATTACTATGGAGAGGGAGTAAACGATTTTGTAGTAGCATTAACAGCTGATGAAGCTTTAATTCAAGCTAAGGAAAAAAGTAAAAATTTAGGACTAACTATAGAAAATCTAAGACAAGATGAAGATGTTTTGGACACATGGTTTTCCGCTTGGTTATGGCCCATATCTGTTTTTGACGGGATACGTAAACCTGAAAATAAAGAAATAAAATATTACTATCCAACTCAAGATTTAGTTACGGGTCCTGACATTCTGTTTTTTTGGGTAGCTCGAATGATTATTGCAGGATATGAATTTAAAAATGAAAAACCTTTTTCCAAGGTTTACCTAAACGGTCTTGTTAGAGACAAAAAGGGGAGGAAAATGTCTAAGCAACTGGGTAATTCCCCCGATGCACTTGAACTTATTAAAACGTATGGTGCTGATGGAGTCAGAGTAGGTTTAATGTTAAGTTCAGCTGCAGGGAACGATTTATTGTTTGATGAAAGCTTATGTCAGCAAGGGAAAAATTTTGCAAATAAAACTTGGAATGCTTATCGTCTTATTGATGGGTGGGAAGTAAAGACAGGACTTAATCCATCAAATACTTCCATAGAGGCTTTAAGTTGGTATGAAAATCAATTTCAAAAAACTTTGGATTGGGTAGATGAAAATTTTGAAAAGTATCGTATTTCAGATGCTTTAATGTCTATTTACAAGCTAATATGGGATGACTTTTGTTCATGGCTTTTGGAATTAATAAAACCTGAATACGGTCAGCCTATAGATGAAGATACTTATATAAAAGTGATTGCTTTATTTGAAAATAACCTACGTTTGTTACACCCATTTATGCCTTTCTTAACCGAAGAATTATGGCATTATATTAGACCTAGGAATAAAGAGAATGCACTTATGATTTCACACTGGCCAAAAACTAAAAGCTATGAAAGCTCTTTGATTTCAGAGTTTGAAATGACAAAAGAAATTATTGCTGGGATTCGAAACTTTAGAAAAGAAAAGAGCATATCATTTAAAGAAAAGATTGATTTATATGTGTCTAACTGTAATACTAAATTATCTTTTGAAGCAAGTATAATTAAGTTAGGCCTTGTTGATGAGATGCATTACCAAAAACCGTCTGAAAATTCTTTTGGGGGAACTTTTAGAGTTAATAAATTAGAATTTTTTATCCCAACTGAAGCTTCTGAAGATCTTGAAGCAGAGCAAGAAAAATTACAATCAGAACTTGAATATACCAAAGGCTTTTTAGCTTCTGTTAATAAAAAATTATCCAATGAACGATTTATTACTAATGCTCCTGAACAAGTAATAGCTATAGAACGTAAAAAGGTATCAGATGCCGAAGAGAAAATCAGTTTATTAAAGAAGAGTTTGGCTTTACTTTAAGGATAAGGGTTTGTGTGCAATAGTTTGGACACCTCCTTTAACAATATCATTTATAGTAACATCTATAGCAGTTCCTAAAGGTAAAAATAAATCTACTCGAGAGCCAAATTTTATAAACCCTGCATCTGATCCTTGTTCAACTTCCATACCTTCTTTTGCATAGTTGACAATTCTACGAGCTACAGCCCCTGCAATTTGGCGATAGAGTATTTCGCCAAATTGATTATTTTTTAATACGATACTGGTTCTTTCATTCAATTCAGAGGATTTTGGATGCCAAGCCACCAAATATTTTCCTGGATGATATTTGCTGAATTGTACACGTCCACTCATAGTATATCGGGTTACATGTACATTAAGAGGTGACATAAAAATAGATACTTGAATACGATTATCTTTAAAATATTCCTTTTCAAAAACTTCTTTAATAATCACTACTTTTCCATCAACAGGCGCGATGAGGTTGTTTTTATTCTTTTGAGTGATGCGTTTAGGATTTCTGAAAAATTGAAGTACCAAAATCAACATCATCAATACTAGGAGTTGAATTACAAACCTTAAAACAGGAAAATCATCAACTTTATATTCTGTAAAAATGACTATGCCTGCTGAAAGAACAAAGCTGGTCATGATAATCTGATATCCTTCTCTATGAAACATAATTGACAATAATTATAAATAGATAAACAAAAGGCGCAGTAAACAAAACACTGTCCATACGATCATAAAAACCTCCATGCCCTGGAATTAATGATCCACTATCCTTGACTTTAGCCTGTCGCTTAAATTTAGATTGTATTAAATCACCAATAGTTGCGGTTAAAATAATAATAAGAGCTAAAAAAGTAAAGCTCCAAACTGGCAATGAATCATCAAAGAAAGAGATTACTAAACCAGTTACAATACAAGCTATTGCCCCTCCCCATAAGCCTTCCCATGTTTTTTTAGGTGAAATTGAAGGGAAAAGAGGTTTATTCCCCCACTTTTTTCCAGACAAATAAGCAAAACTATTATTAACCCAAATTAATAAATACATAATTAATGTTATGCTATTATTAAGATTGGTTTCAATATGGGTAGTTGCAACAATGAAATAAGCTGAGCCGACTAAATAAAAAAATGATAAGCTGCTTTTTTGATATGGAGCTGAAGGAAAAGGCTTATTTGAAAAAAGCAAATAGGTTAATACTAAATTTGCTAAAACTGATAGAGCAAGGAAGCTATATAGCATATTACTGCTAGGTTCTTTGATGTAAAGCTGATAAACTAGTAGTCCAAATAAAAGAAAAGGAATAGGGCTTTTGTATTGAAGTAATCTTTGAAACTCAAAGAGTGCTAGTCCCGAAAAAATAAATAGAACTATTACAAGTGCTAAATCTGAAATAAGGGCTGAGGAAACTATTAGAGCTACATAAAGTAATCCTGAAAGGCCTCTAATGGCTAATTCTTTCATTTTGTTAATTCATCTTCTAGAAGCAAATATATATTTTTTGCAGTACTCTTATGTTTACCAATTTCTTTTTCTTCTCCAGGTAGTTTTGTTTTTAATGTGGTGATATTTGTGGGAATTTCCTTTTCGTATTTATTTTTTAATAATGTCATTCCTTGACTTACGTCACTTACGAGTTGATTCAATTTAGCTAAAACAATAATAGTATTGGGTAAATCTGAAAGATTAAAATGTTTTATTTGATGTTCACTTAGTAATATTTTGCCTGTATTACTTATGGCATATTCACAATTAATTAGGGCTGCTTTATAAGAAATTAAACTTCCCGAATTTTGATAAATAAAAGAAGTTCCAAAGCGACGAGATAAGTTTTTATCTAAGCTAAAAACATGAACTTTACTACAATTTAACTCTTTGCAAATTTTCTCAAAAGTTGCTCCGGAAACAGGTGGTGTTTCACAATATAAAAAACGCCCCCCTTTTGTTGTAAAGTTTTTTGCAAAACTAATTTCTTCTGGAATTCCTTCAGAGGGTAAATAAGGGCTTTTTTCAGATTTATTTTTATTTGTACTACCAAAAATTTTTCCCCAAATCCCCATTATTAATTCACTTTTTCACTTTCACTGCTTTCACTGCTTTCACTGCTTTTGCTGCTTTTGCTGCTTTTGCTGCTTGAATCTTTTCTTCATTAGTTTTATAAGGTCTTTTACCTAATATATTTTCTAAATCATCCTTAAAAATAACTTCTTTTTCTAAAAGTCGGTCAGCAAGTTGTGTTAATTTATTCTTTGAAGAATTTAAAATATCTAAAGCACGTTTATATTGCTTTTCTATAATCTGTGAAATTTCGTAATCAATTTTTTTAGCAGTATCCTCAGAGTAAGGTTTTGTAAAATTATACTCTGCCTGACCTGAAGAATCATAATATGTGATATTTCCAATTTCATCATTCAGTCCATATATTGATACCATTGCCCTAGCTTGACGGGTAACTTTTTCTAAATCACTTAATGCCCCAGTTGATATTTTATCAAAAATCACTCTCTCAGCAGCACGGCCTCCAAGAGCAGCACACATTTCATCTAACATCTGTTCTGTTCTTACAATTTGACGTTCTTCAGGAAGATACCAAGCAGCGCCTAAAGATTGTCCTCTTGGAACTATAGTGACTTTAACAAGAGGAGCAGCATGCTCTAATAACCAGCTTACAATAGCATGACCTGCTTCATGGTAGGCAATGGTTTTCTTTTCTTCAGGAGTAATAATTTTATTCTTCTTTTCTAATCCACCTATAATTCGATCTACAGCATTTAAGAAATCTTCCTTTCCAACTGCTTTTTTGTTTTTTCTTGCAGCAATTAAAGCAGCTTCATTACATACATTTGCAATGTCAGCACCAGAAAATCCTGGAGTTTGTTTGGCAAGAAAATCAACATCTAAAGATTTTATAGCTTTAATAGGTTTTAAGTGTACTTTGAAGATTTCACGACGTTCATTTAAATCTGGAAGATCAACATATATCTGTCTGTCAAAACGTCCTGCTCTCATTAAAGCTTTATCCAAAACATCAGCTCGGTTTGTAGCTGCAATTATAATAACATTAGTGTTTGTTCCAAACCCATCCATCTCTGTAAGTAGCTGATTCAGAGTATTTTCACGTTCATCGTTGGATCCGGTCATATTATTTTTACCTCGAGCCCTTCCAATCGCATCTATTTCATCAATAAAAATGATAGAAGGTGATTTATCTTTAGCTTGCTTAAATAAATCCCTAACTCGAGATGCACCAACTCCCACGAACATCTCTACAAAATCAGAACCAGACAATGAGAAAAAAGGAACCTTTGCTTCTCCAGCGACTGCCTTTGCAAGTAGTGTTTTACCTGTACCAGGGGAACCAACTAATAGTGCGCCCTTAGGAATTTTTCCTCCTAAGACGGTGTATTTTGTTGGATTTTTTAAAAAATCCACAATTTCTTGGATTTCTTCTTTCGCACCTTCAAGACCGGCAACATCTTTAAATGTTACTTTAACATCTACATCTTTATCATATAATTTTGCTTTAGATTTTCCAATATTGAAAATTTGACCACCTGCACCGCCACCTGCACCACCTGACATTCTTCGCATTATAAAAATCCATACTCCAATAATAATTATAATGGGTAAAAATCCAATAAGGGCATCAACCCATCTGTTCTCAATAGTAATAAATTCCAATCGAAAAGAAATGCCATTATTTCTTGCTTTTTCAAGTTTTTCTTCAAAAAGTTCTAAACTCCCAACCTCAAATTGATAATGTGGACCCTGTGTATTTTCCTGACCTAAAATATTTTTAGAGTTTACCCCTTGATGTTCACTCTTAGTAAGTGCATCAGGTGAAATCGAAACACGAACACTACTTTGGTTTCGGATAACAGTTACTTCACTAACGTCACCAGCATTCAAATATTTTTCAAAATCGGAGATATTAGTTTTGCTTATAGATTGCCAGGAATCACTCCCACCAAAAAGACTCATTCCTAACAATGCAAAAACGATTGCACCGTAAAGCCAATAAATATTAAATTTAGGGGTGGTTGGTTTTTTATCTTCTTTCATATAATTTTAATAATCCGATGAAATAAGGGTGCTTTTAGCATCTCCCCATAACTCTTCGATATTGTAGTATTCTCGTGTTTGTTTTTGAAAAACATGTACGACTACATCAACATAGTCAATCAAAACCCATTCTGCTACTTCCAAACCCTCAGTATGATAAGGCTTTTCATGAAGTGATTTACTTACATTTTTTTGAATAGAACTTACAATTGCAGAAACTTGTGTATTAGAATTTCCACTGCAAATCACAAAATAGTCACAAGGAGTGTTTTCTATTTCTCTTAAATCGAGCTTCTGTATTTTATCTCCTTTAATATTTTCAATTCCATTAATGATTTCTTCGAGAAGATTTTCTGCATCACTTTTTTTATTTACCATATAAGTTGTGCACTTTTATACAAATTTATTACTTTTTGAGTTTCTTACAATGACTTCTATGACCTATTTTAAATTAATCAAAATTGATGCCATTTCCTCAACAAATGACTTTTTAAAAGAAAGTTACAATAATGGTAATTGTAGTGACGGTGATTTGGTTTTGGCTAAACATCAAACTTCTGGAAGAGGCCAGCGCGGTAGTAGTTGGGTTTCAAGCCCTGAAAATAGTCTTACCTTCAGTGTTTATAAGATTTTTGAGGGTTTGACTTCCGCGAATGCTTTTTTTATTAGCACTTCTGTTTCTGTTTGTTTGGTACGTGTGCTTAAAGAAATTGGCATACCAGATGTTTCTGTAAAATGGCCTAACGACATTTTGTCAGCAAACAGAAAAATAGGTGGAATTTTAATTGAAAATTTCTTAAAAAAAAATGAACTTAAAGCTTCTATCATTGGCATTGGATTAAATATTAATGATTTTTCTTTTGAAAATTTACCTTTTGCAGGTTCATTAGAAATGGCATCAGGATTAAAAAGAGATTCTGAAGCAGTATTTGATATTTTAAAGCCTAAATTAGAAATAACACTATTTTCATTAAATTTGATTTCTAAAAATAAATCTATTAATGAATATTCTCAATTATTATGGAGAAAAAATAAATTAAGTTTATTTGAAACTAAAGGGCGTGATTTCAAAGCAATTTTGAAAGATGTTACTGAATCAGGAAATTTAATTCTAGAAGATTTAATGGGTGTTCGACAAGAAATGGGTTCTCATGAAGTGAAAATGAAATACGAAATTAATAACTAGGAGACCACTTGCTAGGGTTTTTTCGCCAAACCTGTAAATCTTCAGCTTGTTTTTCAGATATTTCACCTTGCCCTAATGCTACAATCAATAAATGTTGATAATCACAAAGTGTTTGTAATTGAACATCTGCATTCTTAAAAGCAATATTTGAAACTTCAAAACCGTAAGTGAATAATGCTTTCATTCCTAAAACTTTTGCACCAGCTTCTTTTAAAGCTATAACAGCATTTAAACTACTTTTACCAGTGCTGATAAGATCTTCAATAACGACAATATTTTGCTCAGTTTGTAGCTGACCTTCAATTTGATTCTTGCGACCATGTTTTTTAGGCTCAGGTCTAACATAAATAAATGGAAGCTCTAGTTGTTGTGCAACGAGCATTCCTATGCCAATTGCTCCTGTTGCCACCCCAGCAATTACAATTTCTGTTCCAAATTGCGATTTAATTTCTTTTGCCAAACTAGCTGCCAAAAACGTTCTTACCTTAGGATAAGAAAGGGCTATTCTATTATCACAATAGATCGGTGATAGCCATCCACTTGCCCATTTAAAAGGATTTTCTGGATTCAATTTAATTGCATTAATTTGTAAAAGGTATTCAGCAGTTTGCTGAGCTATATTTTCGTTAAAAATCATACACAAATGTATAAAGTTTTTTATAATAAAAAACCTATTTTTTTCACCACAGATTTACAAAACAATAGTGATGAAACACCATTACTTTTTTTAAAATACTCTAATTCTGAATCGATTTTAAAGGCATTACAATCTAAAAAAAACAAGGGAGTTTATTTATATCATCCAAAAGCCGAAAAAATAAAAAAAATATTCATTAATCGTTTTCCAATAGTAGAGGCCGCTGGAGGGCTGGTGGAACACGAAAATGGAAAGTTTCTATTTATTTATAGAAATGATAAGTGGGATTTGCCTAAAGGTAAAATTGAAAAAAATGAAATTATTGTTGATGCTGCAGTTCGAGAAGTAATGGAAGAAACAGGTGTTGCCGATTTGATCGTAAAATATCCAATTTCTACAACTTATCATATTTATAATGCTAATGGTAAGCACAAATTAAAAAAAACCTATTGGTTTCAAATGAAAACTGGATACGCCGCTAAACTTAATCCACAATTGGAAGAAAATATTGAAAAGGCTGTTTGGATATCAAAAAGCGATTTTCCTAAATTAATCGAAAATGCTTATGAAAATATTAAAACATTAATATCAGAAATAAAATAGATTAGCGTTTGACTGCTTTTGGAACTAATGAAGAGTAATCTCCATTATGAATCATGATTTCTCGAACAATGCTACTGCTTAAATAAGAAAGGTTTGAAGAAGTTAATAAAAATAAAGTTTCAACTTTTGAAAGTTGTCGATTCATCTGTGCTATGTTTTTTTCAAATTCAAAATCTGCAGGATTTCGTAGCCCTCTTAAAATGATATCAGCTTTTACTTTCCTACAAAAATCGATAGTTAAACCCTCATAGGAAAGAACCTTTATTTTAGTTTCTTTTTTAAACGTTTCGAAAATAAAATTCATTCGGTCTTCTAGATTAAATAGATATTTCTTTTTAGAATTTTTGCCAACAGCAATAATCATTTCATCGCATAAGGGTAGAGCTCTTTCTATAATGTCCTGATGACCTAATGTTATGGGATCAAATGAACCAGGAAAAACAAATCGTTTCATAATACTATTTTTTTTTTAAGGCATGGTCTAAAAGCTGATCAAGAAAAATGGAAAGATCTATACCCTTTGATTTTACTTGTTGAGGTATTATGCTTCTAGAAGTCATTCCAGGAACGGAATTTATTTCTAAAAAGTTGGGAATTCCATTAACAAATATGAATTCACTTCGCACTACACCTTTTAATCCTAGTTTGCGATAAATATCTTCAGCGTATTTTTCAACTCTTTCTTTCCAATCAGCTGGGATTTTCGCAGGAGTAACTTCTTTTGATTTACCCTCATACTTTGCAGCATAATCAAAAAATTCATTTTCAGAAATTATTTCTGTAATGGGTAAAATATTAATTGAATCATTTAAAGCATAAACGCCAACAGAAACTTCTCTACCCACAAGTTCACTTTCAATGATAACTTGTCTATCTTCTTGAAATGCTTTTTTAATAGCTTCTGACAGAAACTCTCTCTTTTTTACTTTAAAAACTCCAAAGCTACTTCCTGCTCTATTGGCTTTAACAAAGCATGGAAACCCTACAGCAGATTCTATTGTTTTTTCATCAATGATATCATCTGAGTTTATTGCATAATGTTTAGCAGTTGGAATATTCCAATCTCTTATGACTGACAAACAATCTCTTTTGTTATATGTTAATGCTGCATTGTAGCTATCACAACTCGAAAAGGGAATGTTTAAAAGCTCCCAAAGTGAACTTAATTGTCCATTTTCTCCAGGGGCACCATGGATTGCATTAAAGATTAAATCCAAGGAAATGGAATCTTTTTGACTTATAAGTTTAAAGTCTCCTTTTGAAACTTCATATTTTTTTTTTTGGTCATCAATAGCAGTCCATTTTTTTCGATCAATAGTAATTAAAAACACATCCCAAAAATTACGGTTTAAATTTTGAAAAACTGTTTTACCGCTTCTTAGAGATATTTCAAATTCAGAAGTAAATCCACCACAAACAACTCCCACCTTTTTTCTGCACATTTTTTTTAGTTATTTTACAAAGGTATACCATTTCAAAGCAACCCAAAAGCAAGCGATTTATTATATTAGCGTCGAAATCAAAATAATGCATTTTTTAAGTTTTTTTTTTAGTAAATCTTTTTTGAAGCAAATACTCTTAATTATAGTATTTACTGTGTTTTTATTTATTCTTTCTTCCTACGGACTTAAATTCATCACGAATCACAATGAATATTTAACAGTTCCTGACCTAAAAGGGGTTCACTTAAATGATTTACCCTTTATTATGGGAAAAGAAAATTTACGTTTTGAAGTTATAGATTCTACAAAATTTGATCCATACTCATCTCCTATGACTGTGATTACACACATTCCTTTTCCAAAAAGTGAAGTTAAGAAGAATAGGAAAATTTATTTGACAGTTAATCCTTCGGGTTATCGCAAAATAACCGTTCCCAATTTAGTTCAGATTACAAAACGAAATGCAGAATCAATGATTAAGTCTGTTGGGTTTGAAGTGGGTAGAATTATTTACAAAAACAATATTGGGAAAGACATGGTTTTAGAGATTCAATTTGAGGGAAAAAAAATAGAGGCTGGGATATTATTGCCTAAAACCACAAAAATTGATTTAGTTTTAGGAAATGGAAAACGATAATACTTTAGAAGGTGAGTTTGAAAACTCAGAGTCACTTTATGAGCATCATTCTTTTAAAGCTGATCCAGGACAAGCTCCTTTTCGAGTTGATAAGTTTTTAATGTCGCGTGTTGAAAATGTGACTCGAAATAGAGTACAGAAAGCAGCAAAGGCTGGAAGTATTTTTGTCAATTCAATGCCTGTTAAATCAAATTATAAAGTTAAGGGTGGAGATGAAGTTAAAGTGCTTTTTTCACACCCCCCACATGAAAATCTATTAGTTCCTGAAAAACTGGATATTGATATTGTCTTTGAAGATGATGTTTTAGTCGTAATTAATAAACCAGCAGGGTTAGTAGTTCATCCTGGGCATGGAAATTATTCAGGGACACTTTTAAATGGTTTGCTATATCATTTTGAACAATTACCTAAAAATAAAAATGAAAGACCCGGATTGGTTCATAGAATAGATAAAGATACTAGTGGTCTTTTGGTTGTAGCAAAAACAGAACATGCCATGGCTCATTTAGCAAAGCAATTTTTCAATAAAACTTCTGAGCGAAAATATATTGCTTTAGCTTGGGGAGATATTCAGGAAGATCAGGGTACCATTAAAGGGGCAATAGGAAGACATCCTAAAAATCGTCTCCAAATGACTGTTTTTGAAGACAATTCCCAGGGTAAAGAAGCTGTCACTCATTTCAGGGTTATTCAAAGACTTGGTTATGTCACTCTGATAGAGTGTCAGCTTGAAACAGGAAGAACTCATCAAATTAGAGCGCATATGAAGTTTTATGGGCACACATTGTTTAATGATGCTCGGTATGGAGGTGATAAAATTTTAAAAGGGACAAGTTTTACCAAATACAAACAATTTGTAGATAATTGTTTCACTTTATTACCACGTCAAGCCCTTCATGCCAAAACACTAGGATTTATCCATCCTGAAAACGGAAAAATGCTTCAGTTTAATACTCCTATTCCTAATGATTTTTCTTCAGCAATTGAAAAGTGGAAGCAATATGCACAACATAAGAATTTGTAATACGACTTTAAGCTTAAATTTGTAAGGCTTGCAATCGGGGGAAAAACCATGTATTTTTACCTAAAATAGTCTTATGAAAACGGTTATTTCTCCTGCAAAATCTCTTGATTTTGAAAAGCAACTCCCAACCAAAATTCATTCACAACCTCATTTTAAATTAGAGGCAAACAGTATTAGTGCTTTATTGAAGGAAAAATCTGCTAAGGATTTAAGTGAGCTTATGAATATCTCATATAAATTAGCTCAACTCAATTGGGAACGAAATCAGAATTTTGGAGCTCCAGAATCTTTGAGTAGTGCTCGCCCAGCAATTTTTACTTTTAATGGAGATGTGTATAAAGGATTAGATTCATTTTCTTTCTCAACAAATGAAATTGAAAATATGCAGGCTAACCTTCGTGTTTTGTCAGGGTTATATGGGTTGTTAAAACCTTTAGACTTGATACAGCCATATCGCTTGGAGATGGGCACTGTATTTCCTATGGGATCTAATAAAAACCTGTATGCCTTTTGGAAGGAAAAAATCACCCAGCAACTCAATTCTGAATTGGAAGATAACGAGTTTTTAGTAAATTTAGCTAGTAACGAATACTTCAGTGTCATAGACCATAAAAATCTAAAAGCCCAAGTTATTACTCCTCAGTTTAAAGATTTTAAAAACGGTAAATTGAAGACAATTTCATTTTATGCTAAAAAGGCAAGGGGAATGATGGCTAGACATCTTATTAATTTAAATGCAAATACGTTGGAAGATGTTAATTCATTTTTATTTGAAGGTTATAAATTTAGTGCGATTGAGACTAATGACCCTCTAATTCCTGTTTTCATCAGATAAATGAATTTTTCAAAAAGATTTTAAAATATGATTGACACCTAAAACATGTTCTTCAATATAATTTAAAAAGAAATCAGGACTTAAGTGCTCTTTTCCCTCTAATCCAGATGTAATTAACACCTCATTGAAATTTATATCTAGGTAAGATTTTAGCATTGGAATTGAAATAGGAGCGTAGCTGTAGTGCCAAGGTTCGTAATTAAAACCTTTTCGACTAGAGTCATTTGTATAAGGAAGAACAAACCCAAAGTTTTTAGCATTCTTATCCATCCATTTTTTTAGCTCCCAATAGGTGCCTTTTTCATCAAATTTTTCAGCAATTAAAACATCTCCCTCTTTGATTTTTGAGCCATCAATCAAATCGATATCAGTTCCCCAATGGTGTCTCGAAGTACCTGGAATTGTTGAATATTCAATGATTTTTTTAATATTTTGTTGAATTTTAAATCCATTAACAGCATTACTATTGAACTTTCGATTCCAAATAGCTTTTTGTTTATTATAGGAGCGATATGCAGAGATAATCTCTATCGAAATGTCATCTTTTTTAGCTTCTTTTTGCATTTCTAAAAACGCCTTTGCTACAGGTTTTAATAGCGGTATTTTCAAACTGTATAGGTCAATAGGTCCCTTTCCTGTTAATTCAGAAATAGAATATATTTTTTGAATTTTAGATTGAGCTAAATTCCGCCAACCTAAAAAACCTAATGACGCAATAAGGAATGTTTTACGATTCAAGTTATTTCTTTCTTTGCCTAATTATAACACCAAAAGAAGCACCCATAACTACTCCTAAATTATTTGGAGGACTTTCGTATAACTCCAAGAGTAGTTTCAATAGCAGTTCCCGATCCAACACCAATTGGAATCTAATAATCATTTTTATTTTCTTCCTTCATATATCAAACATAATGAATCCCTTTTAGAAAGATTCATGATTAATTTTTTATAAATTTAGATGTCGAATTTTAAATATAATTGGTCTTATTTAAGTTAGGCAAATTATATTTAAATAAACCTTACTACATGACTTAGATTATTAGTTTTATAATTGTCTAAAGTTGAATTTATATGATCATGACTTTTTTTAGTCCAAAGATTTTTTTTAGATCAAAACTCAAAGAGTAGCGAATATTTTCTCATAAAACCTAATAATATTTATAGCCTTAATTTATATATTCATTATTAAAAAATTAACATCTTTTGATATATTTTTTCAGGATGTAAAACTATCTTTATCAGATGAAAAACAAA
>Ga0307995_1000660_pt1 | contig 23236 bp, 22 predicted proteins | sample EllFjometagen262_FD_203132 | JGI IMG/M metagenome (GOLD analysis project Ga0307995, IMG submission 203132) | Marine microbial communities from Ellis Fjord, Antarctic Ocean - #262 | ecosystem: Environmental > Aquatic > Marine > Unclassified | place: Southern Ocean | collected 2014-11-02 | reverse complement strand
CCTGGAATAACAGGAGGGGCTATAGATAGCAACGAGGCATCTAAAGGTCCTTTGATGCTTCAGGGGGATCATGGAAAAGTTGAATATCGAAATATTACCATTCGAAAAGGGAAATAAAGCATCTAAACTTTTATCTAGATTAATATTTTGTTCAAATCAATTGTGTTTTCATAGAAAAATCGTTTAATTATTAGAGTGTACCTTTTTTTAATGTAATAGTAAACAATTATTTAAAGGCTTATATTTTAGTTAAAGAACTTAATGTTTCATTGTATGATTCAATAAATTCTTTTAAAATGTCAGCTGCGGGAATAATAGAATTTATTTGTGCAGAAACTTGACCAATTTCTAATTCACCTTCAATAAGGTCACCTTCAAACATTCCTTTTTTTGCTCTTCCTCTTCCCAAAGTTTTTTTGAGCTCGTCAATATCTGCTCCTGATTCATAGAGTGCATTAATTTTTTGATAAAAAGGATTTTTGATCATTCTAACGGGCGTCAATTCTTTGAGTGTTAACAAGGTTGATCCTTGCTTTGATCTTAGAACTTCTTCTTTAAAATTTACATGCGAAGATGCCTCTGGAGTTGCAACAAAGCGGGAACCTACTTGAACCCCGTCAGCGCCTAAAGCAATAGCTGCCAACATTGCTGGGCCAGAACCTATTCCTCCAGCAGCAATTAAAGGGATTTTAATAGCTTTTTTAACCAAAGGAATTAGAGTCATTGTGGTAGTTTCTTCACGACCATTATGTCCTCCAGCTTCAAAACCTTCTGCAACTATTGCATCTACACCACAATCTTGTGCTTTTAATGCAAATTTAACAGAGCTAACAACATGTATTATAATACAACCATGAAACTTCAAGTATTCGGTCCATAATTTAGGATTACCTGCTGCTGTAAAAACAATTGAAACCTTCTCTTCCACAATTATTTCCATCAACTGCTCAATATTAGGATATAACAAAGGCACATTTACTCCAAAGGGTTTATCGGTTGCTTTTTTACATTTCTGTATGTGTTCCCTTAAAATATCAGGGTACATTGATCCTGCACCAATAAGACCTAAGCCTCCATTATTACTTACAGAAGAAGCTAACCGCCAACCACTAGCCCAAACCATTCCCGCCTGAATAATTGGGTATTTAATACCTAAAAGTTGAGTAATTTTATTTTGATTCATTTTTTAATTATTTAAATCATTAAATTTTTAATTTCAAAATATAATGATTTAAATTAAAATTGCCATAAAAACGTATATTCGTTTGATGAAAAACAAAGCTCAAATACTTGTTAAACGTCCTGTAGGATTTCCAACAAAAGAAACATGGAGTTTAGAAGAAAGTTTAATTCCTGAATTAAACTCTGGAGAGATTTTAATCGAAAATCATTACATCTCTCTTGACCCTGCAATGCGCGGTTGGATTAATAATACTCGATCCTATATTCCTCCTGTTGAACTAAATTCTGTTATGAGGTCAGGTTCTGTTGGAAAAGTGATTCAAGTTAATGGTACAACAAAATTTAAAATTGGAGATTATGTTAGCGGCTGGGGAGGAGTTCAACTTTACAGTATTTCAGATGGTGAAGGTTATTTTAAAGTTGATCCCAATAAAGCCCCTATCCCTAAGTATTTAGGGATCCTTGGAATGCCAGGCATGACTGCTTATTTTGGAATTCTTGAAGTTGGAAAATTAAAAAAAAATGATGTTGTTTTGGTTTCTGGAGCGGCAGGTGCCGTTGGAAGTATTGTAGGTCAAATCGCCAAACTTAAAGGGGCTTCTGTTATAGGTATTGCAGGAGGAAAAGAAAAATGTAATTATTTAATTCATGAGCTTGGCTTTGATGGTGCAATTGATTACAAAAATGAATCTATTCAAAAGGCAATTAAAAAAAACTGTCCCAAAGGAATTGACATCTATTTTGATAATGTTGGAGGAGAAATTTTAGATGATGCTTTGATATTTCTTAGAAGAAATGCAAGAGTCGTAATTTGTGGAGCCATTTCTCAATATAATAGTATGGAAGTACAAGGTCCTAAAAATTATTTATCGTTGTTGGTAAATCGTGCTAGTATGAAAGGAATGGTTGTCTTTGACTATGCAGAAAGGTATCAAGAAGCTTTTGAAAATATGACTAAATGGATAAAAGAGGGAAAATTAAAAAGTAATGAAGATGTTTATAAAGGAATTGATAATTTTCACGAAACTTTTTTACGATTATTCTCTGGAAAAAAACTCGGAAAACTAGTTTTGAAAGTTATTGATGATAAATAGATTTGAGATAACTAAGAAAATAGAGGTTGTTTTTATTTAAAATCATTTTAGTAATAATTCATATTTGCCAGCAACTTCTATTCCAGCTGATAATCCAGTGTCATCTAATATTTTGTTGTTGTTTTTCTTATCGAATAAGACAACATGAATTTCAGCATTCATACTTTCCTCTATGCGGCCATTCATAAAACCTGAAATTGGCGCTGCTAATGAAGTTCCTTCTTCTCTTTGTGCAACGATACTGAGTTTATAATTTTTATTTTCCATAACAATTCTAACTTCTTTTTGATTGACACTACAATTTTCAAGTATTGTTCTATTGTAGGTGGTAAATTGGATTAAACGCCCTTCTATCATCAAGCCTGCTATAAATCCTATAAAAAAACTTTTTAGCCAAGGTATTTTAGCAACAGAAATCTTGATAGAGGTTTCTTTTTTACTAAAATGATTACTCTGGATCCAAATATATCCCTCTGGAAAAGAGTGTCCCCAGTCTTTTTCCATATATCCTCTGCCTTTATCGAACGATAAAGTTTTGCCCTTTAGCATCAATGTTCCATTTATACTGTGATTCATGCTTAAAATTCCATGATAGCATTCCATAAAAGGAACAAATGAAAATGGTCCCATTATACCAGGTGAGAAAATACCACTAGGCCATGGTGATAGGTTATTAAAAATAAGTTCTCCCTTAATCTCAGGTAAATTAAGGATTACTTTTTTTTGACTGAAAAAATTATTTTCAATTTTTAGAGAATGTATTTTGGGAGTAGGTTGAAATTCTTCGGAATTAAAACGATGATAGGTAGAATTCAAATTCTTACCATCCAAGATTTGAATAAATGCTTGTTTTTTTCCGTTTTCATCCATAGCTATCCCAGGAATAATAGCAACAGCGTGTCTTTGATTTTCACTTACAACTTTATAGTACCAACCTTCAAAAAATCGTTTTGATTTCCCCCAGCCGTGATAACATTCTGGGTGCCACAAAGCATGAATTTTGTTACTTATCATATCCTAAATTTTAGGATAAATAGAATATTATACACTTTGATCATTAGTAATAATTAAACTTAATACTGATGCTATTTTAAAAAAATAGTCTTTAAAATATTTCTATCATTAAATTACTCGAATTAATTATATATGATCAAATAATTTATAAAAATATTAGGCAATAATTTTATGTTAACTAAGTAGTCTATCGATCTAAATTTTCTTCTAGAATAATGAGATGGTTTAATATTGAAGAAATTTCTATTCTAAATGGGCAATAAAGGACCTAACTTTTTTACTAGATTAAGTGATTTTTAAAATCAGATGTTTTCTCACAGCAAAGTTGTTCCATTACTTGAAGTAACTCCTTTTTAATTAATGAAATGGTATGATTTCCCCCTTCATTACCAAGGGCACCAACTCCATACATAAAACTTCTTCCCATAAAGGTAAATTCTGCACCACTTGCCATAGCCCTGGCAATATCTGGGCCACTTTGTAGTCCAGAATCTACCATTATTTTTATTTTACTTTTATATTTTTTCGCTAAATTTGTCATAGGCACTATTGAGGATTGCCCTGCATCTAATTGACGTCCACCATGATTAGATATTATTAAACCATCTGCACCTAAACGTATAGCCTTTTCTGCATCTTGCTCACTAACAATTCCTTTGATTATTAATGTTCCTTTCCAGTGTGATCTAATAGAAGCTATCCTTTCTTCATTTAAACGTCCAGAAAAAGTTATATCCATAAACTCTCCTAATTTTTGAAGATTTAATCCTTTAGGAATATAGGGCATCATAGTTTTAAAAGCAGGTTTTCCATATAGGAGTGTTTTAAGTGTCCATTCAGGATTTTTTATGACCTCAATAATATTATTTAAGTTCATTTTGGGGGGCATTGACAGACCATTTTTAATATCCTTAGGCCTAAATCCAAAAGTTGGTACGTCAGCTAAAATTACTAAAACACTTATTCCAGCATTTTCCGCTCTATCCAATAAATCATTTTTTATTTTTTCATCTGCAGGATGATACAATTGAAACCACGATTTACCTTCTGTTATCTCTGCAATCGTTTCTATACTTGAAGTAGTCACAGTACTAAGTATAAAAGGAATATTATGTTCCATTGCTGCCTTTGCGAGTATTTCTGGTGAATTTGGCCACATTAATCCTTGAAGGCCAATTGGTGCAATTCCAAATGGTGCATCATAGGTATGTCCAAATAACTCTGTCTTCATTAAAGACTTATCATAGTCTGATAAGTAGTTAGGCATTAATTCAATTTTTTGAATATCTGTTCGATTTTTATTCAAATTAATATCATCATTACAACCTCCATCTAAATAATCGAAGGCAAATTTCGGCATTTTGAATTTAGCTCTTTTCCTTAATTCTTTTACTGAGGGATATTTAGAGTTTATATTTAATTCCATGGGTAGATTTTTATTTTTTTAATTGGAATATTTTATCCATCAATAACCATTTTTCATCTTTTTTTGCAACAGGAAGTTTTTGTTGATAGGTCCACATTAACTTTTCCCATTCTTGTACCTTAATGTTTTTAATATCCATTTTTTCTTTTTTTTCAAAAGTAAAGGTATCCTCTACCTCTAAAATCATAAATAAACGATTACCAACACAATATATTTCTGCATTTCCAATTCCTGAATCTAAAAGACTTTTTGTGATCTCTGGCCAAATTTCTTGGTGATATTTTTTGTAAGTACTTATAAGATGTAAGTCATCAATTAAATCTAACGCATAACAATGTCGTTTAAGCTTCTTCATGATTTAAACATTATTTTTTATACTGTATTTTTAAATACTTTTAAGCCGTACCACGCAATAAATAAAAAACAAATGAAAGGAAGTGTAAAAGAAAAATTCACTTCTGACACTCCTAGAATTTTTATATCAGCGACTCCATTTCCTCCAGCATCTATAATTAGTCCCTGTAATTTCGGCATTAATGCACCTCCAACTATTGCCATTACTAGACCAGCAGACCCTATTTTGGATTGTTCCTCTGTTAAATCACCTAGGGCAATTCCATAAATTGTTGGAAACATTATAGACATGAAAAAGGAAACTCCTATTAAAGCATATAACCCAACTATACCTGTTATAAATATAGTTCCTTGAATTAAAGCAGCGGATAGGATAGCAAAGTAAAGTAATAATTTACCAGGGTTTGTATATTTTAATAAATACGTTCCAATTGCTCTACCAATTATGAATAAAACAAAGGCTATCATTTGATAATACCCAGCAGTTACTGCACCAATACTAATTGCTTCTGCATACTGATAAATGTATGTCCAACACATTATTTGTGCACCTACATATAAAATTTGGGCAATAACTCCATAGATGTAGTTAGTGTTGTCTTTGAGAGCAAAAATAGTATCTCCTATGCTTGGGAAGTTGTTTTCATCTTTAGACTGAGGCATTTTACTCGCCAGAAAGATAATAAAGATTCCAATCAAAACAATTCCTAGAATCACATAAGGGTTTCGAATGATAAGTAAATCTGATGTTTTAATAGCAATTTTACTGGCTTCATCCAAAGCGTTAAAATCCACGATATTATCCGATTTTAAATTTTTAAGAATAAATTGTTGTGCAACAAAAAGTCCAGCAATTAATCCAATAGGATTAAAGGCTTGCGCTAAATTTAATCTCTGTGTTGCTGTTTTTTTACTTCCCATGCTTAAGATATATGGATTTGATGCGGTTTCTAGAAAGGCTAAACCAAAAGTAAGAATGTATAATCCAAGGCAAAAAAACATAAAATTTTCATAATGAGCAGCTGGATAAAACAAAAGAGCACCAATAGCATAAAGTCCTAAACCAATTAAAATTCCAACTTTATAAGAATATTTTCTCATAAACATTGCTGCGGGGAGTGCCATGCAAAAATAGCCTCCGTAAAATGCCATTTGTACCCAAGCAGCTTCTGAATTCGATAATTCTAATACTTTTTTAAAGGCCTGTACCATAGGGTCAGTGACTGCATTCGCAAAACCCCAAAGCGCAAACAATGAACTGACTAAAATAAAAGGAAATAATATTTTTTTTGAAACTACTTGATTTTCTCCCATAATTATATTGTTTAACATTAGTTTAATGCTCGGTCTAAATGTGTGTAACCTCCATCAACATGTACTAATTGGCCAGTAGTATGGCTCGACTTTTCAGAAATTAAAAATGCAACAGTATTTGCAATTTCTTGTGTTGTTGTCATTCTATTTTCGAAGGGAATATTTTTTAAAATAGAGGCTAACTTTTCGTCTTTATTATCAAAAGTATTTATCCATTTTTTATAAAGGGGTGTAAAGCATTCAGCAACTATTACAGCATTAACACGAATTGAATAGGGAAGAAGCTCTAAAGCCCATTCTCTTGTAAGAGCATTCCTACCTCCATTTGCAGCTGCATAACCAGAGGTTTTTCCTTGGCCTGTAATTGAAGTTTTTGAGCCAATATTAACAATAGAACCTTTACTCTTTTTTAAAGCAGGAAGTGCTAAGTGGGCCATGGAATAATAGTGAGCTACATTTTTTTTAATTGACTCCATAAACTCGTCGTAGGATCCATTTTCTAAACCTATACAATCATTTACTCCAGCGTTGTTTATTAACCCATCTATCGCATTAAATTCTTTAATCACTTTTTCTATTGCAGCTTTGCATTCGTCGGGATTTGTTAATTCTGCTAATGCATAAGCGACTTGATAACCTTTTCCTTTTATTTTTTTTACTGCAGATATAATATCTAATTTATTTCTTCCTATTATTACAGGAATTGCTCCTTCTTCAGCTAAGACATTACAAATTCCATTTCCTATGCCTTTAGAACCTCCAGTTACTATTATGATCTTATCTTTTAATTGTAAATCCATCTTTGTTAATCTAAGTTATAAATACGTTGTGCATTTTCACCAAATATTTTGTCACGCTCTTCTTCCGAAAAATTTTTAAAGTATTCGTTGTTTATTTTAATTACCTGTTCATAAGAAGCAGCAAGTAAACAAACAGGCCAGTCTGATCCAAAAAGAAGTCTATCTACTCCAAAAGCATCAATAATAATATCAAGAAAAGGAATAAAATCAGTTTGATTCCATTTGAATTTTTCTGTTTCTGTAACCATTCCTGAAATTTTACACATTACATTGTTATGGGTTGCCAACATTTTAATGTGATTTACCCAATTCGATTCTAAAGGTTTTGAAATTCTCGGTTTTGCTAGATGATCTAAAATAAAGACTTGATCAGGAAATAGAGAAACTAATTTAATAGCTGCATTTAACTGATTGGGAAGTATCAATAGATCATAGGTTAATTTAAATTTACCCAATTGGTATAAACCATTTTGAAATTCTTTTCGCAATAAAAAACCTTTTTTTTCTGTTTGAATAATATGCCTAAATCCTTTGAGAAGTTTATTTTCATTAAAATAAGCAATTCTTTTTTCCACATTTTCATCGCATAAATCTATCCACCCAACAACACCTTTAATAAAAGAGTACTGTTTTGCTAAATCAAGTAAAAAATGGGTTTCTTGTTCAGATTGACCTGTTTGAATCGCAACACAGCCATCAATATTGTTTTTTTTAAGAATAGGAAAAAGGTCTTCAGGAGAAAAATCTTTTTTAATAACCGACATAGATTCATCAATCCAATTATCTCTTTCTGCATTATAGTTCCAAAAATGTTGATGTGAATCGATTTTCATTTTTTGTAAGTAATAACATGCTGTTTTGATTTTCCCAGACCCTCAATTCCTAATTCTACAATATCTCCATGTTTTAAGTATAATGGTGGAGTAAGTCCTAAGCCTACACCAAACGGAGTACCTGTTGAAATAATATCTCCTGGTAAAAGAGTCATAAATTGACTTATATGGCTAATAACGTGTTGGACATTAAAAATAAAATCTGATGTACAACTATCTTGCATTATCTTATCATTTACTTTTAGCCAAAGATTTAAGTTATTGGGATTTTTTATTTCATCTTTAGTTGCTATAAAAGGTCCAATAGGTGCAAATGTATCACAGCTTTTTCCCTTAACCCACTGTCCAGAGCGTTCTAATTGAAACTCACGTTCGCTGACATCATTATGAAGAACATAGCCTGCAACATGATCTAAAGCTTCTTCTTTGGTAATATAAGATGCTTTTTTTTCAATAATAATTGCTAACTCAACCTCCCAATCTGTTTTTTTACTATTTTTTGGAATGATAATTTGATCAAAAGGTCCAGATAATGCAGAAGTAGCTTTAAAAAATAGCACAGGTTCCTTAGGAATCTCCATGCCACTTTCTTCAGCATGTTTAGTATAATTTAATCCTACACAAACAATTTTAGATGGTCTTACTAAAGGAACGCCTAGTCTAATAGATTTATCTAAAACAGGACAATTTTCTTTATTTATTTCTAACCAATCTTTTAATCTTTGGAGGCCATTATTCCCAAAAAACAGTTCATCATAGTCGCTACCAAAGTCTGAGACATCTATTTTAGTTCCATTCGCTAATATTATTCCAGGTTTTTCTTTACCTAACTCTCCAAATCGAATTAATTTCATATAATTTAAACTATTATTTATTTACCATTTAATTTTATAAAGCCCCCGTCTATCGCATAATCAGAACCAGTAATAAAACCGGCTTCATCTGAACAAAGAAATAAAGCTAAGTCAGCAATTTCCTGAGGTTTCCCCATTCTACCAATTGGCTGTGATTCAGACAGTTTTTTAAACATGTCTTTCTGCCTTTCCGGATAGTTTTTCTTAATGAACCCATCCACAAAAGGTGTGTGAACTCTTCCGGGTGAAATACAATTACATCTGATGTTGGATGTTAAATAATCTTTTGCGATTGAATAGGTCATAGAAAGAACAGCTCCCTTTGACATAGAGTAGGCAAATCTATCAAAAATACCTACAGAGGACGCAATTGAAGCTAAATTTAGAATTACCCCTCCTTTTGATTTTTTCATTGAAGGAATAGTTGCTTTAATACAATTGTAAACTCCTTTTATATTTACATTATATAATAAATCAAGATCATCTTCTTCAACAGATTCTATATTTCCTACATGTGCTATACCAGCATTATTGATTAAGATATCTATATTATTTTTTTCTGTAATTTTCTTGATTACCAAATTCACCTCTTTCTGTATTGATACATCGCAAAAATATCCTTCAGCGCTAGATGTTAAAAAATTAATTTCAGAAACCGTCTCTTTGAGAGCTGTTTCATTAAAATCTAAAATATGTACCTTAGCTCCCTGTTTGGCAAAGGTTTTCGAAATTGCTTTTCCAATTCCACTTCCACCTCCAGTAACAAGTAGTGTTTTATTTTTCAAACTAAATTTTGCCATTTTTTAAAATAAGTATTATTATCCATAATTCTTTATTTATCTCAAACAATCAAATTAACTATTATAGTGACATTCCTCTTTTCCAAGGAATAAAATCGTCTTGATTTAAATTACGTGCCTTTGGCTTTATTTTTCCACTAGCAATTTTGATAATAAAATTTAATAAGGCTTCACCACTTTCTTTTATAGAACATGTGCCCTCAATTATGTTACCTGTATTAAAATCAATAATATCTCGCATTTTGTTGTAGAGGTGACTATTTGATGATATTTTGATTACTGGAGTAATCGGATTTCCGGTCGGGGTTCCAAGTCCTGTTGTAAATAATATAATATTAGCACCTGAGCCTGCCAGTCCAGTTGTCGATTCGACATCATTTCCTGGGGTACACAATAAATTTAATCCAGGAGTTATTACTTGTTCTGTATAATCTAATACGTCTCTAATAGGAGAGGTACCACCCTTTTTAGCCGCTCCTGCTGATTTTATTGCATCAGTAATTAATCCATCTTTAATATTTCCAGGAGATGGATTCATCGAAAATGCTGCTCCAAGTGCCTCAGCTTTTGAGTTGTAATCTGACATCAGAGAATTGAATTTTACTGCTTTTTTTGTATCTACACACCGATTAATTAATTCTTGTTCTACGCCACTTAGTTCAGGAAATTCTGACAAGATGGTCGTACCTCCAAGTCCAACTAATAAATCAGAAACATATCCTAAGGTAGGATTTGCTGAAATACCAGAAAAACCGTCTGAACCTCCACACTCCAAACCAATAATCAATTTACTCAATGAAGCAGGCTTTCGAACTATTTTATTTGCCTCAATTAATCCAATAAATGTTTTTTTAACTGCTGCCGCCAAAAATTCTTTTTCTGAGTTACTCTGTTGTTGTTCTAGAATGTATACGGGTTTTATATTATTGGGTGACATTCTTTTCAAAGCAGTCACTAAAATACTTGCTTGTGCATGTTGACATCCTAAACTCAGAATAGTTGCACCCGCTACATTTGAATTGTTAATATATCCAGCAAGTAAATTGCAAAGTGTTATTGCGTCACTGGAAGCACCACCACACCCACCATCATGAGTTAGGAATTTGATACCATCAACATTAGGAAAGAGTGGATTTTTGGATTTTTCTTTGTGATTAATAATTATATTTTTATTTAAAATAACTTCATTACTTTCTTTAGCTTTATAACTATCAATTAAGGATTCAACATCTAAGTCTAAGTGATTTTTTTTTCCAAAGCCTAGTTTTTCAACTAACGCCTGTTTTAAAACCTCAATATTTCTATTTTGACAAAAAACTAATGGAATTACTAGCCAATTATTTTCAGTACCCACACTTTTATTATCTCTGTGGTATCCATTAAATGTTTTGTTTTTAAAATCTGTAAGGGGAGGAGCATTCCATTTAGACTTTTTTTGATGAGACTCAATGCTATGATTTTCAGTTTCATGAACTAAATTAGAACGATCAATAATACATCCTTTACCGATTTTTTTTATCGCTCTTCCCACTGTAACCCCATACATATATACTAAATCTCCTTTATCAATTTTTTTTGTTGTGAATTTATGTTTTGCTGCTATATCCTCGTTTAACATGTATGATTTATTTTCAAAATCAATTGTATCACCATTTTTTAAATTAATTAATGCAACGAGAACATTGTCTTTGGGGTGAATTTGTATAACTTTTTGTTGATTATTAATCATGCTTTAGAAAATACAGAAGCACTTTAAGTTAGCGCTTAATGGATATTTTTATCTAAATATATTTAAAACTTAATTAATAAACTTACAGTAAACTAAAAATCAGTTGTTGATTAGTTTTAACCAAATAAAAATGAATAACTTATTAAAATTAATAAACTAAAATTATTCTTAATGATTAGAAAAATTTACTCAGATGGCTTTTTTGATGTCAATGAAAAAAATGGATTCCTTCCAATAAAACAACCCTTAAGGCATTTACCTGAATTATATAAATCACTTCAATTACTTATAGATGATCTTCCTATTTTAAAAGATCAAAATACTAAAGGTATTTTGTCATTCAAAGGAGAGGTGGAGAAAAGGGTTGCAAACATAACTAATTTTAAAAATGAAGTCACATTAGAAAAAGACCCCTTTATTATTCAAGCCTTGTTCCGGTGTTATGCATTTATAACTTCTTCTTTCACACTCGCCCCTGCTCATTTTTATTTTCTTGAAAATAATAAATATGGAAAGGCAAATGTTTTTTTGCCTAAACAAATTGCCGAACCATTTTCTATTGTTGCCAAAAAACTAGATGTTTATCCTTTTTTAGATTATCACTATGCTTATTCATTGGGAAATTATTTTAAGATTGATCCAAAAGGAGGTCTGAATTGGGAAAATCTTGGAATGGCATGTAGTTTTTCAGGGATGGACGATGAGCGTGGCTTTATTATGCTTCACGTAGATATTAATCAACATTCCCCTAATCTTGTAAAATCCGTAATTGACGTTCAAAACTCAAATTCAGACAAACAGCTTAATAAAGCTTTAGATCTAGGTTATAAAACAATGATTAAAATTAATGAAAGAAGACAACTAATGTGGACAGCTTCTAGATGGGAACATTATAATGATTTTCGAATTTTTATTATGGGTATCAAAGGGAATGATGAAATTTTTGGTGATGGTTTAGTTTATGAAAACGTAAGTGATGAGCCACAAAAATATCGAGGTCAAACTGGAGCTCAAGATAATATTATCCCCCTGATGGATATTTTTTCAGGAGTTATAAATCAGTATCCAAAAAATGAACTTACACATTATTTACAAGATTTAAGGAGTTATAGGCCAATGTGTATTCAATCTTTTTTAGAAGACACAAGAGTTCATTTTTCTGAAAAATCGAATTCATTAATTGAACGTCTGGAGCACTCAAATAATTATGCGGGAATATTAATATTGTTATTATTACTTGACGAAATTTATGCTTTTAGAAACGGTCATTGGCAGTTTGTTCAAAAGTATATTATGCAAAATACTGTTTATCCAAAAGCTACTGGTGGAACACCTATTATCTCATGGATTCCAAATCAAATAACTGCTGTTTTAAACACTATGGAAATAAATTTCAATAAATTACCTCAAAAATTTATAAAATCAAATCTACCTTTTTGGAAAGAAGAATTTGATCGAAAAAGATCCTTACTAAATAAGCAACTAGAAATTTTAAACAAAAAATCATATGACCCAGCCAAAGTTTATAAGTTGAATAAAGAAATGAAATTAAATGACGATAAGGGTTAATACGTTTAAAATACTCAAACTTTAAAATCATTATATTTAATTAAATAAAACACATAAACTGAATGAAATTTTTAAATGCAGAACCTTTTAGAATTAAGGTCATTGAACCAATAAAAAAGTCAACAAGGCCAGAAAGAGAAGAGTGGATAAAAAAAGCAGATTTTAATGTTTTTAGACTCGAAGCTGAGCAGGTGTATATCGATATGATTACTGATAGTGGAACCTCAGCAATGAGTAGTAATCAATGGGCAGGAGTGATGAAAGGCGACGAGTCGTATGCTGGTAGTAAGAGCTTTTATAACCTTCGGAATTCCGTTCAAGACATTATGGGCTTTCCATATATGCAACCCACTCATCAAGGACGAGCAGCTGACTTTATTATGTCTCAATTGTATGCGAAAAAAGGAGGATATATTTTAGGAAATTTACACTTTGATAGTTTTAAAGGTCATGCAGAGATTGCAGGTTCAATACCTGTTGATTTGATTATTGAAGAAGGAAGAACTGCAAATTCAAATCCACATCCTTTTAAAGGAAACATGGATATCAAAAAATTGCAAAATTTCATTAAACAACATGGTTCTGAAAACATACCATTAATCATTATTACAATTACAAGTAATGGAAATGGGGGACAACCTGTTTCCATTGACAATATAAGAATGGTTTCTGAAATTGCAAAAGCTAACAGTATTCCACTGATGATTGATGCAGCTAGATTTGCGGAAAATTGTTATTTCATAAAAAAGAGAGAAAAAGGTTATAAGGATAAGACTATTAAAGAGATAGCCCTTGAGTTATTTTCCTACGCAGATGGATGCGTTATGAGTTCTAAAAAAGACGGATTGGTTAATATAGGAGGTTTTATTTGTACTAGACACGAAGAACTATTTCCCGCTATTAATCAATTAGCAATTATCAATGAGGGATTTGTAACCTATGGTGGAATGAGTGGGAGGGACCTAGAGGCACTTGCAATTGGATTATATGAAGGAGTTGAAGAAGACTACTTAGAATATCGAATTAATCAAGTTGCTTATCTAGGGGAACAATTAGCAAAAAAAGGAGTTCCAATAATTTTACCAACAGGTGGACACGGAGTATATGTTGATGCTCAAAAATTTTATCCTAATATTCCTCAATCTGAATTTCCTGGCCAGGCGATGGTGATTGAATTATATAAAACAGGTGGTGTAAGAGGTGTTGAACTTGGTTCATGTGCCTTTTCAAAAAAAAATCCTGAAACGGGAGAAATTATTTTTCCAGAACTAGAACTTGTTCGACTTACAGTTTCTAGGAGAGTATATACAAATAGGCATATGGATGTTGTCGTTAATGCTCTTGCTGATGTATTTGAGCGGCGTAATGAGATGAAAGGATTAAAACTGACATATGAAGGTCCTATTATTAGTTTACGCCACTTTACAGCTAAATTTAAGCCAATAAATTAAACCTAAATAACAGAATGAATTCATTTAATTTTTTTGTTCCCACACAAATTCGATTTGGAACAGGAAGACGCAAAGAACTAAAAGATATCTTACCATTTTATGGAAAGAAGTGTCTAATGGTTTCACGCCCGTTGAATGGTTCATTAAAAAATATTTTTGAAGAAATCATATTGCTTATTAGATCTGTTAATATTGAGGTATTCTTTTTTGACGAAGTTATTCCTAATCCAACATTAGAAGGAGTTGAAAAGGGAGTAGCCCTAGCAGTTGCAAATCAAGTTGATTTTGTTATTGGAATAGGTGGCGGATCTGTTTTGGATACAGCAAAACTTATTGCTTTTTTATATAATGAAAACACAAAGATTAACTGGGAGGAAGCTAAATCAAAATATGACAATCCATTTGCGATGTCATCGAAACCAGAGGCTGCTTTACCTTTTATAGCTGTATCAACAACCTCAGGAACAGGTTCACAATGTACTCAAGCAGCTGTAGTTAGTGATATGAAAACTAAAAATAAAGTAACTTTTTTTCATTCTGCATTATTTCCAGCGGTAGCAATTGTAGATCCAGAGTTAATGCTTTCAGTTCCCTCTTCTGTAACAGCAACAACAGGATTTGATGCTTTTACTCATGCTTTTGAAAGTTTTCTTGGAAGTCGTGTTTCTCCAATTACAGAACAGATGTCTTTACAAGCTATTAAACTAGTAGTTCAAAATTTACCAAAAGCCATTAAAGATCCAAATAACATTAAGATTCGAAGCAATTTAGCATGGGCAGATACACTAGCAGGAATCTGTTTGGCAAATGGGGGAGCAGATTTACCGCACCCATTAGGTGAAATTATTGGTGGTATTTGTTCTAGAATTGCACATGGAGATACCCTTGCAATAGTCTATCCTGCTTTTTTAAAATACAAAGAAAAAATAGCTCCAAAAAAATTCATTAAAGTAGCAGAATATCTTGGATTAGAATCTAACCCTTCTTCTTTGCGAAATTGCTTAGTTGATTTATTTAAAGTCACGGGATTAAATACTGTTTTGGAAAAAGCCAAAATATCAAATGAGGAGTCAAAAGATATTTTGAGACATCCTTTGTTAATTAATTTACAACCTAATAATAGTGAAACTATTATTCAACTAATGAAAGATAGTTTGTATAAATAAAATATATGAAAAAAATTAAAATAGCTGCAGGTCTCGCCCATGTTGATTATGGTCATTTGGCCGATATTGTAAAAGAAGCTTCTGCTGCGGGAGCAGACTATATTCATTCTGATGCTGCAGATATGCATGATTTAAAAAATATGCAATTAATGGGAGGGCATCAAATTATTGAGGGTATAAGAAATCACACATCTAAACCCATTGAGTGCCATATATATACTAAAACATGTGATTTACTTTTTATTGATAAGCTAGCTCAGGTTGGAACAAATATGTTAATTATACCAGCAGAACATTTTATTGGAGCACCCTTAGCATATATAATTAATTGGTGTAGAGAACGATCTATAAAAGTAGGACTAACCATTGGACTATACACACCTCTCTCTTTTGTTGAGGAATCTATTTACGATATAGATAGATTACATATTGTTGTCCATGGAGTCGATGAAACTGACGGAAAAGATAATTGGGGTTGGAGAAGGTCATGTTTAGATTTATTAAAACGAGCCAGAAAACTAGTTGATGAAAAAAATCCAGATTGTGAGATTGCAATTGATGGGGGAATTCGAGCAGATAATTTAGCTCCACTTATTGCTTGTAAACCAGACGTAGTCGTATTGTCCTCTGCAATTTTTAAGGATCCTGATGGAATTACTGCTGGTTTTAACCGTTGTGCTGAAGCAATAAATAGTGCACAATCTTAATTATATACTATGGAGAATTTAATTCCTTCTTATATTTCTTTAGATATAAATATAACACCTAAAACAGATGTAATTAAATTTTTAGTCGATCAACTTTATGATTTAGGTAAAATTAAAAATAAAGAATATTATTTAAAAGCTGTATTAGATAGGGAAAATCTACTTTCCACCTATTGTGGATATGGTGTTGCTATTCCTCATGCAGAATGTGATGAAGTAATAGAACCTTCTTTTGCATTTGGAAGATCCTCTGGTCTAATTTGGGACGAAGGTGATGAGTTAGCCCAGTTTATTATTTTACTCGCGATACCAATTGGTAGGGTGGGAGAAGATAATAATCATATTGAAATGATGTCAGAGGTTGCGAAATTAGCCTTAGAGGAAGACATAAGAGTTAAATGGTTATCTGCAACCTCTGAAAAAGAAATTATAAGTACGTTTAATAAAGTTTAATCATGAATTTTTGGAAAGAAACAAGAAGTATTTTTAAAGATACTGGAACTCATTTTAGAACAGGTGTTTCGTATATGCTACCTGTTTTATTAATTGGTGGAATGGTTGGAAGCCTAGCTGTAATTGGAGGAAATAATATAGCCGAAGACTCTATATGGAATGTATTTAAAGACATTGGAACTATTGGCCTCACTTATTTTGTTCCAATTATGGCTGCATATACTGCGTTCAGCATTACCGATACACCCGGTATAGCGCCAGGTTTTATTGTTGGTGTTTTAGCTCAACAAATTGATACAGGTTATTTGGGAGCTCTTCTTGGAGGAATTTTAGTTGGATATGTGACCTACATGCTTTTAAAAGTTGAACTTCCGTCTATGTTACAAAGTACATGGGGATTTATGGCTCCTGTTCTAAGTACGATAGTTGTCGTTGTTTTTATGGTATATTTCTTGGGTCCACCAATTGCATGGATTATGGGTATAATTTCTGATTTTTTGACTAACCTTAATGAACAGGGATCAGCAACTATGGGAGCAGTGATGGGATTTTTAGGAGGTGTGGATTATGGTGGACCGTTTAGCAAAACTCAAAGTACATTTGCAACAGCTGTGATGGATTTGGATCTATTTGTTCCTTTAGGGATTTGTGGATCTATAGTAACCGTTCCTCCTTTAGGATTGTGTTTAGCCACTTTTTTAAGACCAAAATTATACACCAATTCTGAACTTCAATATGCTAAAAGCTCATGGATTTATGCAATAGTTGGTGGTTTTACGGAAATTGTAATACCATTAGCAGTAGGTGATTTAATAAGAGTTACAGTTGCTACGGCCTTAGGGTCAACTATTTCTGGGTTTATTGCAGGTTACTTTTTGTTAGAATTAAGTACCCCTGTTTTAGGAATAGCTCAATGGTTCTTTTATAATAAACCAATAGTTTTTGTAATTTGTGTAGTTGTGGGATCAGTTATTACTGCTTTATCAGTTAATTTTTTAAAGAGTATAAGTAGTCGAGATATAGCTAAATTAAATGCAGTTGATGATCAAATTAATGAATCCTAAAAATTAGTTTTATGAAAATATCTTTAATAACAGCTTGTATAGCAGGAGTAGCTCATAGTAAAATGGCTGCTACTGCGTTAAAAAAAGAAGCATTAAAAAGGGGACACGAAATTTTCATTGAAGAACAAGGGGGTCATAAAATACCTATAAAATTAACACCCGAACAAATAATAGAATCAGACATTGTAATTATTGCTAAAATGATCACAATATCAGGTAAAAATCGTTTTGAAAATAAAATAATTTTGGATGTAAGTGTTAATAAGGCAGTCAGAGATCCTATTTCCATATTAAATCAAGCTGAAGAATTAATATCTCAAACTTCATGATTGAAAAAATAATTGAGATTAAAGATAAAATTGGATTTCACGCACGCACATCTTCATTATTTGCAAAAAAAGCATCCACTTTTCAAGCAGAAATCTTCATAGAATTTAATGATAAAAAGGGAAATGGAAAAAGTACCTTATCATTAATGACTTTGGGTGTTAAAAGTCAAGATGTAATCAAAATCTGTGCAAATGGTACTGATGAAATTGAGGCTTTGGAGTCTTTAGAAGAATTAATTAAAAATAATTTTAAAAGTTAAAGTATTAAAACTTTAAAGGGCATATCAGCTTCATTTGGCACCTCCATGGGTCCAGCTTTTATTTTGAAAGAAAACACCTCTTTAAAGATAATTAAAAGTAAAATTTCCTCTATTAATAGCGAAATTAAACATTTAAAAAATGCCCTTTTAATTGCTCAGGCTAAGACTTTAGATATAAGAGAAAAAATGATTGATTCTTTATCAAATGAAGAGATAAAAATCTATGATGCTCACCTAGAAATATTAAAAGATCCTGAGCTAGAAGAGAAAACAATTAATTTCATTAAATCAAATAGTTGCAATGCTGATTTCGCTGTTCATAAAGTTACTGCTGAATATACTAAAATTTTAAATGGTTTAGGGGATCCATATATTAGTGCTCGTGCAGATGATATAATAATGTTGAGTAGGATGCTAATTCTCATTCTGCAAAAAAAAGAAGAAAATAAAATTATTCTTAATATACCTTCTATAATTGTTGCAGATTCAATTACCACGAATCAATTGTCATCTATTGATAAAAATTTTATTTTAGGTATTGTCACTTCACATGGAGGACCTACAGATCATGTTGCAATACTTTCAAAGGCTCTAGGTATTCCTTCTTTAGTTGGATTAGACAATATGATATCAAAAATTAAGGATGGCTCTTTATTAGTGATTGATTCTAAAAAAGCTCAACTCATTTTAAATCCATCTACATTTTATTTAAAAAAAATTAATTTAATAATACTCAAAGAAAAACAAGAATCATCAATTCAACTTAAGGAAAGTCATAATAATGCAACTACTAAATCAGGAACTAGTATTGAGATTAATGCAAATATTGGTTCACTCAATGATATCAAAAAAGCAAAGTCTTTCGGTGCTGATGGAATTGGTTTGTTTCGAACTGAATTATGTTTTTTAGATTCAGAAAAGTTTCCAGATGAAAACATGCATTATTCAATTTATGAATCTATTTTAAAAGAATTCCCTAAGGTTAAGCATACAATAAGACTTCTTGATTTTGGTTCAGACAAACCGTTATCTTATTTAAATAATACAAAAGAAGAAAATCCGGCACTTGGCTCTAGAGCTCTTCGTTTAGGATTTAAATATTACGATAATCTTCTAAAACCTCAAATTAGAGCTTTATTGCGTCTATCTAACCTTTTCAATATCCATATTTTATGTCCAATGATTGCTAGTGAAGAGGATTGGATTCAAATTAAAGAAAGAATAATATTTGAATTTAATCAACTAAATAATGAGGAAATTAAAATAGATCATTTACCTCGCATTGGAATTATGGTTGAAATTCCAAACGTAGCTTTTCGTCCTGAATATTACGTTAAAAACGCAGACTTTTTTTCTTTTGGGACAAATGATTTGGCCCAATTTTTAATGGCAGCTGATAGAACTAATGACAGTGTTTCGAATTATTTATCTCAAAGCAAAGAAAGTATTCTTATTTTGATTAAAAATTTTACAGAACTCGCTCATAGGGAAGGTAAAGAAGTCGGTGTTTGTGGAGAACTAGCATCTGATGAAAAATGTTTAGCCTATTTTTTGAATATCAAAATAAACTCTTTGAGTATGCCCCCTTCTTTGATACCAAAGATTAAAAATGAAATAAGAAATACTATTTGATTATTTCTTCATTTAATTTCCTCATTTTTATATTTAGTGAATTTATTGCTTTAGTATATCTTTCATCCCATTCTTTTAATCTGCTAGATGCCTTTAAAGCTATTTCATACTCAAGTCCTGGTAATATCCAGGATGCATATCCACTGAAAGGGTCAGAAGATGAATATAATGACTTATACCAAGAGCCATAATACATTCCTTTTTCAGAGATAAAACTTTTTTCCAGAGCAATTAATTGTTGATTTAATTTTGAAATCATTTTTTTAGGTAATTTATTTTTCTTTAAAAATATTTCAATATTGTTAGTCAGTATTTGACTAGTTTTCTCAAGTTGTATGATTGCATCAGAGGATTTTTTAAAGCCTTCAAAAGTGTTATTATATTTTTTTATTTTTAGAGTTGCAGAATCGAAATGTATCTTTAAATCATGATGATATTTATTAATATTGTAGGGTATTAGTATACCGTTTGCCATTCGAAGCGCCATTATTCCGGCCATTTGCTCAACCATTGGACCCATTTTAAATTCAGGATCCACAAACTTCTCATAAAATTGGAAGCTATCATAATTTGAATGATATAGATTTGGCCCTCCAGCTCCTCCGCTAAGGGATGGTACACCGACATGCATATAGAAAGCAATATGATCAGATCCTCCTCCTAAATTCCCTATAAAAGGTTTGATTTGATCCTTTTTCCTCCAAAATTCATATAGATTCTGATCTGAATAAGGATATTGAATTTTTTTTGAAACTTCAAGAAGTAATTTCTTAAGTGTTGGTGCAGAAGAGGCACCAAAATTCTTTCCTGACACCCCTCCATCAAAATTCATATAAACTATCGCCTTAGCATTTAATTCTTCGCGCATTTGCTCTACCCATTCACTAGATCCAATTACACCATGTTCTTCAGCATCCCAATGTGCAATTAGTATAGATCTTTTAGGACGGTTCCCCTCTTTTAATAACTTACCAAGTGTTTCACTTAAATTAAGTAGCATAGCGGTTCCACTATTTGGGTCTGTTGCCCCAAATCCCCATGCATCGTAATGACTCCCTAAAATAATCCATTCATTTGGGGCATCACTTCCTTTGATCATCCCCACAACATTAGTAGCTCTTACAAAATCAATCTTTTGATCAACCTTCAATCTAACTGTTAAGTCTTTACCTCCATCCAGTCTGTAGGTGAATGGTAGCCCACCTTGCCAAGCTTGGGGAACAGGGTCGCCTTTCATTTGTTCTAATATTTTTTCTGCTTCACCATATGCAATTGGAGTTACTGGTATGCTGAGTAGTTGAGCATCCTTTGGACTTAAACGTTTAATTTTTCGTTTTCCATCGAGAGGTAATGCAGGTTCAAAAGGGGTCAAAGGATCTCCAGTAAAATCTGTGGTAAGTAAAGACCCTCTTTGTATGGTACTATTATTATAATATGGTCCTTCAGGATAGACTAAACCTTTAGTGAAACCACTATCTATTGGATCTGTAAAAATAAGAAGTCCTTTAGCTCCGTTAAGTTCAGCAAACTTGGCTTTAAATCCTCTAAAATTTCCTCCATACCGTGCCAAAACAATTTTTCCTTTAACCTTAATTCCCAATTCTTTTAATTTTTCAAAATCTTCTTTTCTACCGTAATTTGCATAAACTACTTCTGCTGTAATATCATCACTTCCAGAAAATGCATTCCATCCCTTCCACAACAATGAATCCCTGGAAAACGGATCATTTAAAATAATATCTTCTTTTTGATTAAGAACTTCTCTTTTGGGTGTTATAATTTCAATTAATGAATATCCAGGTTCTTTTGGAAGATAAACGTCATAAGGATATTTTTTTACAGAAAGCCCCGCATCTTCCATGATTTTTGAAATATATTCCTGTACTTTTTTGTTTTCCTTACTTCCAACAACATGTGGCCTAACTGTTAATTTCCTCAGATGATTCTTAAAAGATTTAGAATTTTGATATTCAAAAAATAAAGCTTCTGTTTTTAATTGTTTTTCCCAAGAAGAAGGAGAATAGCCTTCATATTGTGCAATAGTTAACTGAAGAGTAAATAGACAAAATGTAGGAATTAAAAGGAAATTGATTTTCATTATTAAGTTAATTTATATGCATAATATAATGATTTAATTATCTTAATAAAGTTATTGTGGAGAATGCATTAAATGGAAGTTTATATTCTTGGCTTTCCAAATCCCAATGAAACGAACTCTTACTTAACCCTCTGGGGTATAAACACCAGCGTCACTTCAATCGCCTAGGGTAAAGCTAATGATGGGGAATGATTCATGGGACCAAATAAAGACGGAGCTTTTATTACATACAGTTCTCCTTGTAGTCCAAGCGAAGGATCAGCAACATACTACATGACTATATGCGCTCTGAGCGAGACCCCTTCAAGTTTACCCCAGAATGATTCACTAACTGTATATTATACTGTTATGCTAGAATCCTTATCTGAAGTAACTATAATTGATCAGGTTGTTATTGAATATGTATCCATTACAAATTAATAATCTCTGAGACAAAGTGTATTACCCGTACCCATTTTTTAGCCCCCTAGATAAAAAGAGTGGAAAAATAGGCACTTAGTACTTTTGATAGCAAAGCATTCAAGAGTTGCGAATTCATCTAATATAAAAAGTTAGTTTAACCCTATTTAAGGCGATTAGAGTTACCTAAAGAGGATGTGCCTATGGGAAAAAAGAAAACACCACTAAATAGATATAATATTTTTTAGGAAATACTAAAGAATTTTTAGATTTTGTTTTTTCTATGTTAAATAAGTACTTTAAAAATTTGTTTTTGCACCAGCTTATGTATTACTTTATTTCTTTTCACTCGCTCTATCGTAAACATTTAATTCTTTAACTTTTCCATCGATAAAATTAACATCGACTACATGATGTGTAGTGATATTATTCCCATCTAAAGCCTGAACTACATCAACACCTGTTGTTAACCAATTCTGTGTTTTTCCATCCGCTCCTTCAACTGTATTTGCAACCATCCATTTGATTTTCCATGCTGGACTGGCTGCATTAAACCATACTTCTAGTTCTTGCTTATGAGAATCACGTCCATTATACAAAGCTCCATTTGCAGCTCTAATAATAACATCTTCCATATCCATTTCATGGATTTTATCTAAATTTTTATCGTTGTGTGCTTGAATATAATCCATATAAACATCTGTAATT
>Ga0307995_1000658_pt1 | contig 23286 bp, 25 predicted proteins | sample EllFjometagen262_FD_203132 | JGI IMG/M metagenome (GOLD analysis project Ga0307995, IMG submission 203132) | Marine microbial communities from Ellis Fjord, Antarctic Ocean - #262 | ecosystem: Environmental > Aquatic > Marine > Unclassified | place: Southern Ocean | collected 2014-11-02 | reverse complement strand
TAAAAGGAAACAGAGTGTAATTAAATTATTAAAAATCATTGAAACCTTTTCAATAAACCTCCATCTAAATGGGTATAACTTAAAACTTAAAAACTATGTTAGACTTTGGAGCTGTAGTAGAATTAGTAATTCCAATTACAGTATTTATTACAATTGGATTTGTTTTTTATGTATTTATTACCAACAGAACAAAAGAAAGATTATTTCAAATTGAAAAAGGAGTAGATTCTGATTTGTTCAATACTAATTCAAAAGATAGAAAATATAATTTATTAATTTTTGGATTATTATTTCTTTCAATCGGAATTGGTGTATTTCTAGGGTTCTTTCTTTCAGAACTTGGAATGGATTCAGGGGTTTCTTATAATGGAAGTATTTTTATTTGTGGGGGTGTTGGGTTAATTCTTGGATATCGATATAAAATAAAATCACTTAAAGAGTAACGCTCTTTGTTCATTAAATCTCTTCAATTTTTTGGGGAGATTTAAGTATTGTATTTTTATATCACTAAAAAATGAAAAAGAAAAATGATTTAATTGATTTTCAGAAATTCATTGATGGAGATAAATCTGTATTTGAAAAAATTATAAACAAGTATAAACCTTATGTTTATACTATTTGTATTTCTATTTTGAAAAACAAAGAGGACTCTGAAGAGGTATTACAAGATGTTTTTGTCAAAATTTACTTTTCACTTAATAAATTTAAAGGTAAATCATCTCTTAAAACTTGGGTGTATAAAATCACATATAACTCCTGTTTGGAAAGATTAAAAAAGAATAAGAAGAGATTAGAAATTGATTTAAAATTAAACGAAGGGTATATTAATGAGGAGGATTCAATTAGTTTTAATTCATTTAATATAGATGAAAGAATTAGAATTTTAAGAGAATCGTTGACTGAATTAAAACCTATTGAATCAATGGTGTTAACATTCTTTTATTTAGAAGAGTTAAGTATAAAAGAAATAGTTGAAATTACATCAATAGTTAATCCAACTATAAAAACAATTCTACACAGAGGAAGAAAGAATTTATTTAAAAAATTCAAATTAAAAAGTAAAAAAAATGGGATTCAATAAAACTAAAGAGGATATTTTATATGAGTTGTTTTCAAAAATGGGAACAGAATCTCCAAGTGATAATATCAACCAAAATATTCTTCAAAGAATAAGAAGAAAAGAATTTATTAATTTAGTCAATCAACATAAACAAATCATTATTTATATAGTAATCATTTTTTCAGTAACTCTACCTATCATCCTTTTTAATGAGTATAATGAAACTATTTTAAATTCTACTTTATTAAAATTATCTCAGTTTCTTAGTACCATAAAATTTAACTACTCTTTTGGAGTTTCTATACTTATATTTTGTTTTTATACCATTGTTTACAACACATTGATTCTGCTTAAATCCAAATCAATTTCTCATAAACAAAATTACAATGGATTATCAGAAAAAACTTAAAAATAAAAAGTACTTAAATGAATTATTTGAACTTGTTTTTAGACAGTGTGTTTTTATAATCATTAATATTTATGCAATTTCAAAAATACTTGGAGGACAATTTTATATGAAAGAAAAATTACCTACTGAAATAGCTAACACCACGTTAGGAGAAACAAGTAGCTTTTCTTTAGCTTGGTTAATGCCCCTGTTTTATTATTAATTTCTATTTAATTCTGTACTCTTTTTTAATCAAAATAGAATAGTTTTTCAATTTTAACATTTAGCTTTTCCGCAATTTTCATAGCTAATTCTAAACTTGGTTTATATCTGTATCTTTCAATAGAAATTATGGTTTGCCGACTTACATCCACATTCTTTCCTAATTCTTCTTGAGTAAATCCTTTTTTTTGTCTAAACTCTTTAAGGTTATTTTTCAATACCATATTAGAACGTTCTATGAAGGTAAAATTGATAAATAGATTTAATTACCGAAACTATTAGTAAAAGCAATAGAATTAGAAATATTATTTCTCCATTTTGATTAATTGAAGAGTTAATTAATATTCCAATAAAAACGAATAAACTTAATTCATACAAGAGATACCCTAATTTATATGATTTTGAATTAATCATATCGTCTCTTTCATCTTCAGTAATTTTATTTTTGTAGGAAATTTCAAGTAGAGTGTAAGCAATTGAGAAGTAGATTACTACAAATATTATTATTTCAGTTCCTTTTCCAATCAAGTCACTCAAAAAAAATGTTGTGTCTTGGTTTTTGTAAAAATATGGTAGAAATATTAGTGTAAATAATATAGAAAATACAATCTCAATTAAAATAGAAATCTCTTTTTTAGATAGTCTCATTTTGAGTGTTTTTATTTTGAACTATTCTTAATATTAGAATTGCTAGTTTAGAAACTGAAAAGGTGAAAAGTCCGAATAGTGGAGATAATAATGCCACTTTAAGACCTCCAGCAATAATAGCTGGTTCTGCTTGTCCGCTTGCCTCTAAACCATCAAAAGAGGTTATTAATCCTGTAAAAGCTCCTAAAGCCCCTAGAGCTAATCCTAGTACACCACTATCATTTATGTGTTTTAACGTTTTTATTGAAACATCAACATTTGTTTTAATGTTTAAAATGCTTTTTACAATATAATAGATTGATATTAGTAATGAGATGAGAATTAACGACATAAATAATGCCCCTCCTTCCATAAACCTATTAAATAAAGTTGTTCCGACTAGTCCTATTATTATTGCCATAATTCTTAATATTTTTAATTTCATTTATTTTGTGTTAAGTAAGCTTTACAAATATATATAAATAAATGTCAAGTTAGCTTAACATTATTTATTTATTTTCATTATGAAAATTGTCTCTAAACCAAAGGCATATCATATTCAGGTATTTCTAATCCACATAAATAGGTTAAGCTAATATTTTAAAACCACCTATCTCACGAAGAAGAACCCGTATTAGGATATTATAGGTTTTTATTATATTAGAATATTATTAATCATAAATCAATTAAAATGAAAAAAACTCTTCTTATCTTATTTACATGTCTAATGATATCGGCATGTAATAATCCTCAAAAAACATCATCTAAGTTTTCAGCGCCAGGACCAGGAAAATACATTGAATGGTTTGGTGATAATGAAATGGCAAATGAACTTGCTATGATTGGAATGAGGCACTTTATGAATGTTGAACAAGAGAAGGCTTATGCTTTTTTCGAAACAGCTCTTTCTTATGACTCTTCAATGTTTGCGCCACATGTTTGCCTTGCGGAAATGTCTTTAGACGGGTCTGAAAAACAAAAATATCATATATCACAAGCGAAGAAGAATGTTGCAAAAAATAACGAGACATCTAAGGTGTTTGTTTCAATCTTAGACCAGAAGCCTGATGGTTACTGGGGCTATTTTGATTCCTCAAAAGCTCATGAACTTTGGAAAAAAATGCATGAGCTTGAACCAAAAGGAAACTTCATAAAACAATTCTATGTGCATACTATGAAAGATAATGAAAAAAGTATCGCAACTATTAATAAGTTTATAGCTAATGCAAAAACAAATAATGAGTCTTATGAAAATCTACTTAACCTTTTAGGGTATAAATTGATGGCAAAAGGAGATATGGACGGTGCTGAAAAAGTATTTTTAGACTATATTAAAGCATATCCTGACGGATATAATGTATATGACTCAATGGGAGAATACTATTTAAAAAATGAAATGAATGAATCTGCAAAAGAGATGTACATGAAAGCTCTTGAAAAATATCGGTTTGCGAATAATGCGCGCAACATGATTTCAAAAATGACGGAATAATAAGAACAAAGAATTATATAAAGCTTTCAAATCGGAGGATGTTCTTCTTCGTGAGATAGGTGGTTTTAAAATATTAGCTTAACCTATTTATGTGGATTAGAAATACCTGAAGATATGCCGGTGGTTTAGTCAGGACAAGTTCCCCAAACAGGTTTGTTAGTGAAGAATTTAATGAAAATTCGAGAGGCTCTGACGCAATATTTTTTAAACTTTTATGTTACTGGACTGTACCGCTAGCTAGTTGACTTTTTGATATCTTTGGGTATGATTAATAATGTTAAATCATTAAATCACAATTCTGATTAAAGGTAAATGACCGATACTATTTTATCCATAACTATAATTTTAATTACCTTTTTTTTGGTAAACTTTCTCGATAAAGAAGGAACCCAATGGGTTAAAAAAATCACTAGATGGATTCCTGCAATACTTTTTTCCTTCATCTTTCCAGCAATCATTACGCATGTTTTTAAACTAGATTTAAGTTCTGCTCCTATATTTTCTTGGAACACCAAATATTTATATCCTGTCACTATATTTACCATCATGGCATCCATGTCTTTAAAACAACTCAAAATTGTTGGATTCAAACCTCTTTTTCTTTTTTTCTTTGGTTCTCTAATCATTTCTATAACTCCTATACTGTTGCTTTTAGGGGTAGTACTGTTTCAATTCGACATCAGTATTCTTCTAATTGAAAATGGATACTGGAAAGGATTGATTCCGATTGTTGGCAGTTGGATTGGTGGAAGTTCCAGTATGTTAATTCTCAAAGAATATATTGCCCTAAATGAAGATCTTTTTTTTTCTGTTTTGGTAATTGATACAATTATTCAGAACATCGTGATGGTTCTTTTATTTCAGTCGATCAAACAAACGAAAAGGATTGACGAAAAATATGATCTTGATTTGATAAAATTTACAAATGTAGATTTGGAAAAAAAATCAGAGACGTTAAATTTACCTTTAACTTTATTCTTTTCTTTTTCCATTCCAATTCTTTTTATTTTTATAAATCTTTCATTTTTAACAAATGTAATTTTACTGTCGATTCTAGGTTTACTTTTCGGCAATTTTTTAAAATTCTGGTCTCATGCAATAAACTTAAAATTAGGCTCTATTGGCATCATTCTAATTATGGCAATCATTGGATTAAAACTAAATTTTGAGTCTTTTGAACTTCCTTTGGAATTTGTTGGAATAATAAGTGCTTGGATGCTAATAAATTTGATTAGCATAACAATTATCGGATTTAAATTAAAAATCTCATTTTCATGGACACCTATAATTATTATGGCCAATATAGGGGGCATCTCTACTGCTCCTGCACTTGCTTCTGCATATGACAAGCGACTTATGCCTCATGCCATTGTACTTGCCATTTTGAGTATGGCAACGGGCACGTTTTGGGGAATCATAACTGTAGCAGGAATTCGATATTTTATATTATGATTTTCATGATATAAGCCCCCCCCTGAAGTTAATTAGAGGTGCATCCCTAAAACAAAAAAAGAGAGAGTTATGTTTTTTAAAGTTGCAGTTACTGTTCGCTTTTTCCCTAGTGCTCTTAATTTCTGTATCCCCCATCTTCTTCATTTCTGCTTATGATGTTAATAAATAAAGGCTGGTAAAGGACATCCTATTCATTCGACGGATGCTTTAATTTAGGCAGTAATAAAATACTATAAATCTATTTGGAGCATCCTTAGTAAGTCCGTGTATTTTAGCCTAATTTATTTTTATTTAAAGAGTAGTCGATACAAATCGTTGCCATTTGCATATAAAACTAAAGCTAATAAAAGAAAAAATCCAAACATTTGCGCATACTCCATAAATTTGTCATTTGGTTTTCGTCCAGTTACAATTTCATAAATTAAAAACATAACATGCCCTCCATCCAATGCAGGAATAGGAAGAATATTCATAAATGCAAGAATGATAGAAATTAAAGCTGTACTAGCCCAAAACCCTTTCCAATTCCAAGTTCCTGGGAACATATTTCCAATAGCGCCAAAACCACCTAACTGTGAGGCTCCTTTTTGAGTGAAAATATATTGAAATTGAGAAACATAGTCGTGTAGAGTCCAGTATCCATAATCAAATCCTTGCACAACACTCTCAATTAAACTTAATTGTTGATTCTCAAAGCTGTAAAAATTAGCATCTACAGATATACCTATAATCCCTTCATTTGTAGGAATTATATCTACAGTTTTAATAGAACGATTACGCTCATAAGTAAGTGTTATTGGATTTGATTTATTTAGCTTCAGTAAGCTAGAAACATCACCCCATGAAATGATTTCTTTACCATTAATTGAAACAATACGATCTTTACTTTTTAGGCCCGCAAGGGCTGCAGGCATGTTGGGAGCTATACTATCTAACACTGCAGGGACTAAGGCAGAAAAGGGAACTAATTCACCAGATTCAAACATTTTCTTTCCAATATTTTCAGGAATACTTAAAGTTGTTTTTTCACCATTTACACGCTTTACTGAAACTGTTTTGACTTCTCTTAAAAAAAGAAGTTTATTAATTTCCATAACATTATCAAGCTCTTTTCCATCTACAGTTAAAATTTGATCTCCTTTTTCAAACCCCATTTGCTCAGCAACTGGAGATGGAATCATTCCTGAGGGTAAATTATGGGTATATAAAGTGTTTTTCCCCCAAACAAATAAGATCATCATATAGATTAAAAATCCTAATATGAGATTCACTGTGACCCCTCCCAACATTATAATTAATCGCTGCCAAGCAGGCTTTGATCTAAACTCCCATGGTTCAGCTGGTTTTTGCATTTGTTCGGTATCCATGCTTTCATCAATCATTCCTGATATTTTCACATAGCCTCCTAAAGGAAGCCAACCAATCCCATAGGTAGTTTCACCTATTTTTTTCTTAAATAGAGCAAACTTTACATCAAAAAATAAAAAGAATTTTTCAACTCGTGTTTTAAATATTCTGGCTGGGATAAAATGACCTAATTCATGTAATACTATTAATAAAGATAAACTCATCAATAATTGAATGGCTTTAACAAAAAATGGACTCATAGTTGTTTTTTAATTCTCGGCAAAAGTAGCACAATACCATCCATAATAAAAATACAAGGGATACATTTAAGATTCTTTTTAGACTTGTTAATCTATAAATCGATTTTAAAACGCATAAATTTGTATTTAATTTAAAAAAATGAAGGGTTTCATTAAAAAACATAAAACTTTCATTACCATTATAATGGTAACCTCAATAATAATCTTAAGCTTGTTTTATAGTGCACTAAAGCCTCAAATACGACTTCCTGTATACCAGCCTTCAATGGTGAATTATGAATTGGTAGATAGCACGCTCCAGCATGTTAAAAAATATCATCGTATTGCACCTTTTTCTATGATCAATCAAAATGGTGATACGATAACTCAAAAAAATTATGAAAACAAAATTTATGTCGCAGATTTTTTCTTTACAACCTGTCCCTCCATTTGTATAAAAATGACTGCCAACATGGGTGAAATCCAAAAACTAATTAAGTATGATTCTCATGTAATGCTTCTTTCATATAGTGTTACTCCTGAAATTGATTCAGTTGAACAGCTTAAAAGATATGCTATTGAAAAAGGAGTTGATGATAAGAAATGGAATTTATTGACAGGAAACAAAAAAATGATTTATTCACTTGCTAGAAAATCATATCTAGCAGTAAAAGAAGATGGTGACGGAGGTCCTTTAGATATGATCCACACAGAAAATTTCATTCTAGTAGATCCTGAAAAACGAATAAGAGGTTTTTATGATGGAACAGACGAAATTGCCTTAGAAAATTTAATTAAAGACATAAGTATTTTAAAGAAAGAATATTTCGACTAATTAATTTTTTGACATTATGATTTTTTCATAGAGTAATTTACCTATTTTTACTCTTTAAAATGATTCTAAATAACAATGACGTTAGATCAATTATCTTTAGGAGAAGTAGCAGAAATTGAATCAATAGAAACGGATAAACTTCCACTAAAATTGATTGAAATGGGATGTTTGCCTGGAAATTCTATTTCTCTAATTCAAAAAGCTCCTTTTGATGACCCACTTTATTTAAAAGTCGACGATTCATATGTTGCAATCAGAAAAGAAACCGCACAATATATTCATGTGCGTTTGAAAAAATAATATGAGTAAGTCTTTAAATGTTGCTTTATTGGGAAACCCAAACACGGGAAAAACATCTGTATTTAATAGATTGACAGGACTAACTCAAAAGGTGGGAAACTACCCGGGTATTACAGTAGAAAAAAAAGAAGGTGTTTGTAAACTAAATAACACAACAAAAGCCCATGTTTTAGATTTACCAGGAACTTATAGTCTGAATGCATCCTCTATGGACGAAAGTTTTGTAATTGAATTACTATTAAATAAAAACAGTAAGGATTTTCCTGATGTGGCTGTTTTAATAACCGATGTGGAAAACCTTAAGCGAAACCTTCTCTTATATACCCAAATAAAGGATTTAGAAATACCCACTATTTTGGTCATTAATATGTCAGACCAAATGAAACGGAAAGGAATTAGCATAAACATTTCTTTGCTTGAAGAACAATTAGACACTAAAATTGCTTTAATCAGCACACGTGAGAATAAAGGATTGGATGAATTAAAAAAATTGATTTTAAATTATCGTCAACTTTCATGCAAGCCAATATTAAAACTTATAACTATAGATGAAGATTATTTTTTGAACTTAGAGAAAACCTTTCCTCAGCAATCACTTTATAAATTATGGTTAGTAATAACACAGGATGTTAACTTTGCTAAAATTGATCGTAAACGTGTCTCAGATTCTACTGATTTTAAAACTCAATCGGAATCTTATCTTAAAAGATTACAACAAAAAGAAACAGTTAAAAGATATCAATTTATTAATGGCACATTAAAAAAAGGACTTAATATAGACCGAGATGCTGCTAAAGATTTTAGAAGTCGTCTTGATCGTATATTGATCCATAAATTTTGGGGATACATTATCTTTTTCGCAATATTAATGACTATTTTTCAATCTATTTTTGATTGGAGTAGTATACCTCAAGACTTTATAGATAGTTCATTCGCAGCACTAAGTGAGTCTGTTAAAACAAAATTACCATCAGGTGTATTTACTAGTTTATTGGCAGAGGGAATTATTCCGGGTCTAGGTGGAATTGTAATTTTCATTCCTCAAATCGCTTTTTTATTCTTATTTATTTCTGTTCTAGAAGAGACCGGTTATATGAGTAGAGTAGTGTTCCTTATGGACAGGGGATTACGTCGCTTTGGTTTAAGCGGAAAGAGTGTTATTCCATTAATATCAGGAACTGCATGTGCAATTCCAGCGGTTATGGCCACTAGAAATATAGAAAACTGGAAAGAAAGACTGATTACCATCCTGGTAACTCCTTTTACTACTTGTGCGGCAAGACTACCTGTATATGCGATTTTGATTGCCTTAGTAATTCCAGAAGGCTCTTTTTTAGGAATGAACTATCAGGGGTTAATGTTAATGGGTCTCTACCTTATTGGCTTTCTAATGGCTTTGCTTTCAGCTTGGATTTTGAGTAAAACTTTAAAAATTAATTCAAAGAGTTATTTTGTAGTCGAAATGCCTAACTACAAATTCCCTCTATTAAAAAATGTTGCAATTACTGTTTGGGAGAAAACACGAACTTTTGTGACTGAAGCGGGAAAAATAATCTTAGCAATTTCTATTTTATTATGGATCTTAGCTTCCTATGGACCAGGAAAAAAATTCTCGAATGCAAAACAAATTATTCATAAAATTCATCCGGAAATGAAAGGTGAAAACTTGGATAATAAGATAAATGCATATAGGTTAGAACACTCTTATATTGGAATTTTAGGTAAAGCTATTGAACCTGCTATTTCTCCTTTGGGCTATGATTGGAAAATTGGAATTGCACTTATTAGTTCTTTTGCTGCTCGAGAAGTTTTTGTGGGAACATTGGCAACAATTTACAGCGTAGAAAGTAATTCTGAAGAAACTATAAAAAATAAAATGGCCTCTGAAGTTCGAGCAGATGGAACACCATTGTTTAACTTGGCAAGTGGAATATCTTTAATGCTTTTTTATGCTTTTGCTATGCAGTGTATGAGTACACTCGCGATTGTGAAAAAAGAAACTAATTCTTGGCGATGGCCTATGGTTCAATTGTTTGGAATGACATTTTTAGCCTACATAGTTGCTTTTTCAACCTATCAAATTTTGGCCTAAATGAAAAATCTACAAACAATATTGGTTTTAGTTTCAGGAAGTTTAGCTCTTTGGTTTTTAATTAAAAAATTCTTCTTTAAAAAAAATTCTATAAAATCATCAAACTGTGATTCCGACTGTGGTTGCCATTAAAAACAATTAGGTAACCTTTCAGTTTTTTTTTTTCTTCAGATAAATATTATTTTAAAAACTTTATATTCGGTGAAACGAATTGAAAATAAAATTAAAATGACAAATAGTAAAAGACTTTTTTATGGAAGTTGCTTTGCCCTAATAACAACAGCTTTTTCTTTCAGTATACGTGCAGGAATTTTACCTCAACTAGCAGAATCTTTTGACTTGAGTGGTCAGCAGTTAGGATTTATAAATTCTATGTGGTTTTTAGGATTTCCGATTTCTATGATTCTAGGAGGACTGTTTTATCACACTATTGGGCCTAAAAAAATAATGCAATTTGCTTTTTTTACTCATACCCTTGGTATTATATTAACTATTTTTTCAGGAGGTTATACAGGTCTTTTGGTTTCAACCTTGCTTATAGGAATTGGAAATGGATGCACAGAAGCAGCATGCAACCCAATGATTGCAGACGCTTATAAAGGAAAGCAAATGAATACCTTATTAAACAGATTTCATATGTGGTTTCCTGGGGGTATCGTTTTAGGAAGTCTAGTTTCTCTACTAATGACTGAACTTAGCTTAGGATGGCAGGCTCAAATATGGATTATAATGATTCCAACATTTATTTACGCTTATCTTTTTATGGGTCAAACTTTTCCTAAGCCAAACCTGGAAGGGGTTACTTCATTAGCTGAAAATTTTAAAGCAATGCTATCACCATTGTATATTTTTATTTTAGGATGTATGGCGTTAACTGCTATATCTGAATTTGGTCCTCAGCAGTGGACTTCTTTGATTTTGAGCAATAGTGGAGCACATCCTATGGTGATTTTAGCATTAATTACTGGACTTATGGCAATAGGGCGTTATTTCGGAGGAGACATAGTTCATCGTTTTGATCAAACTGGAGTATTGTTAGGATCTGCTGTTCTTACTGCAATTGGGATATTTTTATTAAGTACGCAAACTGGAGGAATGGTATATGTTGCAGCCGTATTTTTCGCCCTTGGAGTTTGTTATTTCTGGCCTAATATGATTGGTTTTATAGCTGAAAAAATTCCATTAAGTGGTGCTTTGGGAATGTCAATTGTAGGGGGGATGGGTATGTTTTCTTCTTCGATTTTCCAAGCAATTATTGGTGGATGGATAGATTCTTCAAGAGTTGATCAAGCTGCAAATGGATTATCAGGAACTGCATTAGAACTTGCTGCAGGGCAACAAACCTTGACCTACATGATTAGTTTTCCAGCAATTTTAATTATCTTATTTACAATTCTTTATTTCTGGCAAAGAGGCTCGAAAAATGAAATAGCATAATAATTAAGAATATTTAGTAAAAAAAGCCACTTATAAAGTGGCTTTTTCTTCATTCATTAAAAATTCTATTTCATCAACTTCAATTGGGATAGAAGCCATTAAATTTATAGGATAGCCCTTTTTCTGTATCACAACGTCATCTTCCAAACGGACGCCAAATTTTTCTTCAGGAATATAGATCCCGGGCTCTACAGTAAAGACCATGTTGGCTTCCATCGGTAGGTGTAAAAGACCGTAATCGTGAGTATCTAATCCAATATGATGGGAGGTGCCATGCATAAAATATTTTTTATAAGCAGGTTTTTCTTCAGTTTCATTTTTAATATCTACTTTATCTAGAAGCCCAAGACCGATTAATTCGGACGTCATTATTTTACCGACTTCAAAATGAAAATCTTTCCAAATAGTTCCGGGGACTAGATGCTTTGAAGCTTCTTTTTTCACTCTTAAAACAGCATTATAAACTTTCTTTTGACGTTTTGTGAATTTTCCAGAAACTGGAACTGTTCTGGTGAGGTCACTAGAATAATTCCCATATTCAGCTGCTACATCTAACAAGATTAAATCACCTGACTTACATTGCTGATTATTTTCGGTATAATGTAATACATTGGCATTTTTACCCGAAGCAATAATAGGTGAGTAAGCAAAACCTTTAGATCGATTACGAATAAATTCACGTGCTAATTCAGCTTCTATTTCATATTCCCAAACCCCAGGGTGAATAAAAGAAAGAATTCTTCGAAATCCTTTTTCAGTGATGTCACAAGCTTGTTGTATTTGTAATATTTCTTCATTTGCTTTTACAGAACGCAGTTGTTGTAAAATAGGATTACTTTTCCCTACCCCATGGGTGGGATAGTTTTTTTTACACCATTCAATAAATCGGTCTTCACGGGTTTGGGTTTCAACCGCCTGACGGTAATGTTCATTAGTGTTAAAATAAAAACGTTCACATTGAGTGCTTAATTGCTGAAAAATATTTTTAAAATCACTCAGCCAGTGAACTGTTTGGACACCACTTATGATGGTTGCTTGAGATTTATTTAGTTTGGCTCCTTCCCATACAGCAATATGTTCATTGGTTTCCCTTACAAAGAGAATTTCTTTGTATTTGGATTCAACTGCATCAGGAAAAATAATTAAAATACTTTCTTCTTGATCAATCCCAGATAGGTAAAAAATATCACGATGTTGTTCGAAGGGCAAAGTGCTATCAGCACTTATAGGATAGATATCATTAGAATTAAAAATAGCTAAACTATTTGACTTCATTTTAGTTGCAAATCTTCTCCTGTTGTTTTTATAGAAGGAATCGTCAAGGGGTTGGTATCGCATGTTAAGTTTTTTAACGAATATAGTAGTTTTTAAAATGAGAAAAAAAATACTTGGAAGTAGAAAACCAGATCAGACCTTTGTTTAAATATTATAAAAAATGCAATCTAAAAAAGATGGATTATCTAAACATAAATTAATTAAAGTAAGTATTAAAGTGAAAAATGGTTAAAACGGTTTGTTGCATGAAGTTTATGCATTAGTTTTGTTTTGAAAATGGAAATTTTATGACCCTAATAGCTTCTTCAATTGGAAGGAAAGTTGCCATGGCACTTTCAGGCCTATTCTTGATTGTTTTTTTAACACAACACTTTACCATTAACTTAACCTCTGTTTTTAGTGAAACAGTTTTTAATAAAATTTCTCATTTTATGGGTAACAATCCTTTGGTTCAATTTGTTCTTCAACCTATTTTGATTTTTGGAGTACTTTTCCATTTTTTAATGGGATTTATTTTAGAAATTCAAAATTCAAAATCAAGAACCATAAAGTATACAAGCTATAAAGGAAGCGCTAATGCGCCTTGGACATCACGGAACATGATTTTGTCCGGTATTGTTATTCTGTCATTTTTAGGGTTACATTTTTATGACTTTTGGTTTCCTGAGATGAATTATAAATACGTAGAGGTTTTACCTCTTAACCCTGATCGTTATTTTGAAGAGATGATTCATAAATTTAAAAACCCAATTCGAGTAGGAATTTATTCACTTTCATTTTTCTTTCTAGCCCTTCACTTATATCATGGTTTTGCTTCTTCTTTCCAATCCGTAGGGGTTAATAATAAATATTCTAAAGCATTTAAATCTTTTGCCGTGGCATTTTCTATTATTGTCCCTTTAGGTTTTGTTTTCATAGCATTGTTTCATTATTTTAAAGCTTTTTAATATGGCCAAATTAGATTCTAAAATACCCAAAGGACAGCTTTCAGGTAAATGGACCAACCATAAGGCGCATATTAATTTGGTGAGTCCAGCAAACAAAAGATTATTAGATGTGATTGTCGTAGGAACTGGCTTAGCTGGAGCTTCAGCTGCTGCCACTTTAGCAGAATTAGGCTATAATGTAAAAGCTTTTTGTTTTCAAGATTCTCCAAGAAGAGCTCATTCTATTGCTGCCCAAGGAGGAATAAATGCAGCAAAAAATTATCAAGGAGATGGAGATTCTACCTATCGTTTGTTTTACGATACTATAAAAGGAGGAGATTATCGCTCGCGAGAATCAAACGTTCATCGTCTATCAGAGGTTTCTACTAATATTATTGATCAATGTGTTGCGCAAGGAGTTCCTTTTGCACGTGATTATGGAGGACTGCTAGATAATCGATCTTTTGGTGGTGTATTGGTTTCAAGAACCTTTTATGCAAAAGGACAAACAGGACAACAGTTATTGTTAGGAGCCTATTCTGCTATGAATAGGCAGATTGGCCGTGGTAAAATCAAAATGTACAACCGTCATGAAATGATGGATTTAGTTGTAGTAGATGGAAAAGCAAGAGGAATTATTGCACGTAACTTGGTAAATGGAAAATTAGAACGTCACAGTGCCCATGCAGTTGTTGTAGCCTCTGGGGGTTATGGGAATGTCTTCTTTCTTTCTACTAACGCAATGGGGAGTAATGTTTCTGCTGGATGGAAAATTCATAAAAAAGGAGCACATTTTGCTAATCCTTGTTTCACACAAATTCACCCTACCTGTATTCCTGTTTCAGGAAATCATCAATCTAAATTAACTTTGATGTCCGAATCGTTAAGAAATGATGGACGAATCTGGGTTCCTAAAAAATTAGACGATGTAAAAGCGATCCGAGAAGGAAAATTAAGGCCTACTGAAATTTCAGAGGAAGACCGTGATTACTATTTGGAAAGACGTTATCCAGCTTTTGGTAATCTCGTACCAAGAGATGTAGCTTCAAGAGCAGCAAAAGAACGATGTGACGCAGGCTATGGAATTAATAAGACAGGTGAGGCTGTTTATCTCGATTTTACAGCCGCAATTACTAGATATGGTAAAGAGCAAGCTCATGTCAAAGGTTTGGATGAAAATGACACCATTCTAGTTAAAAAATTAGGTCAAGAAGTTGTTCGATCTAAGTATGGAAACTTATTTCAGATGTACGAAAAAATTGTAGATCAAAATCCATATGAAATCCCAATGATGATATATCCCGCGGTACATTATACAATGGGTGGAGTATGGGTGGATTATAATTTGATGACCAGTATTCCCGGTTGTTATGCCATTGGAGAAGCAAATTTCTCAGATCACGGAGCGAACCGCCTTGGTGCCTCTGCCTTAATGCAGGGTTTAGCTGATGGTTATTTTGTTCTGCCTTACACCATTGGAGATTATTTAGCTAATGATATTAGAACTGGAAAGATTGACACTGATTTACCTGAATTTGAAAAAGCCGAAGCATCTGTAAAATCTCAATTAGAAGCTTTTATTAATAATAAAGGAACAAATTCTGTGGATTATTATCATCGAAAATTGGGTAAAATCATGTGGGATAAATGTGGAATGTCTCGAAGTGAAAAAGGGTTAAAAGGAGCTATGACTGAAATTAAAGCATTACGGAAAGATTTTTATAAAAATGTAAATGTTCCCGGAACCACGAGTGAGTTTAATGAGCAGTTAGCCAAGGCGGGTCGTGTAGCAGACTTTTTAGAATTAGGAGAATTATTTGCTAAAGATGCCTTAGAAAGAACGGAGTCTTGCGGAGGACATTTTAGAGAAGAATCACAAACTCCTGAAGGGGAAGCCTTACGTGATGATAAAAACTTCACGTTTGTTTCTGTATGGGAGCATCAAGGAGAACCCTCAAAAGCTAAATTGCATAAAGAGGAGTTGAAATATGAAGAAATTGAAGTAAAAACACGTTCATATAAATAGATAATTATGAATCTGACATTAAAAGTTTGGCGTCAGGCCAATGCAGAAACTAAAGGAAAAATGGAAATATATCCTATTTCGGATATTTCTCCAGATATGTCTTTTTTAGAAATGATGGATGTATTGAATGAGCAATTGATGACTCAGGATGTTGATCCTATTGCTTTCGATCATGACTGTCGAGAGGGGATATGTGGTATGTGCTCTATGTTTATTAATGGAGAAGCTCATGGTCCAGATCGTTTAGTTACAACCTGCCAATTGCATATGCGTAAATTTAAAGACGGCGAGACAATTACCATTGAGCCCTTTCGTGCAAAAGCATTTCCAGTAATTAAAGATTTAATAGTAGATCGTTCTGCCTTTGATCGAGTTCAGCATGCTGGAGGATTTATAAGCGTTAATACCTCTGGAAACACACAAGACGCCAATTCCATCCCTATCGATAAGCATGATGCAGATAAAGCGTTTGACGCAGCAACGTGTATCGGTTGTGGAGCATGTGTCGCCACCTGTAAAAATGCTTCTGCAATGTTATTTGTTTCGGCTAAAGTCTCTCAATACGCACTACTTCCCCAGGGTAAAATTGAAGCATCTGATCGTGTAATGAATATGGTAAAGCAGATGGATGAAGAAGGCTTTGGAAATTGTACCAATACAGGTGCTTGTGAAGTAGAATGTCCCAAAGGAATTTCACTTGAAAATATTGCTAGAATGAACCGTGAGTATTTGTTTTCCAATTTAAAGGGGTAACCCATTCTTTTTGAAATATAAACCTTGCCTCTTAGTGATTTTTTTCATTTCGTTAAATTAAATAATATTTACATCTAGTTTTTCAAAATTGGAAACAGCTTGAATACAACCTAAATCTAAAAGCTCAGACTCAGAAAACATTGTTGATATTCCGACTACTTCCATTCCTGCAGCCCTAGCTGAAGTGATACCGGAACGGGTGTCTTCAAAAGCGAGACAATCTTTTGGAGTAACACCAATTTTATCTGCAGCTGTTAAGAAAATTTCAGGATGAGGTTTCCCGTTTTTTATCTGGTGGCCACCTGTGGTTGAATGAAAATAGGAGTCTATCTCTAAGGTTTTAAAAATAAAATTAATATTGTGTTGATCTCCCATAGTTGCAAGTCCCATTGGTATTTTCTCCTGTTGTATTCTATCTAAAAAGGATTTCAACCCTGAAATAGGCTGTACATGAGGACGATATAATTCCCTATATAATTTTTCTTTATAACTTCCAATTTCATGGAGTTCTTTTCTATTTGAAATATAGGGAAAGAGCCTTGCCATAATTTCAACCAATGAGCCCTTGTGATACTTTTTATCAAAAGTTTTATAATCTAGATTCAATTGATGATGTTCGAATAGTTTTATCCAAGATTGTTTGTGATAAATCATATTATCAACAAGAGTACCGTCCATGTCAAAAATAATTGCTTTAGGGGAGGGCATTCAATACTTTTTCAACAAAGATACCAATTTGACTAGGTTCTAATCAACGAGTAACAATAACCATATCCATATCTGGAATAATAATTATGAAATTTCCGCCAAATCCAGCTGCATAAAAAACATTTTCGGCAATACCTTCCCAATAGCGAGAAGTTCCTTTTTTATTAAGCCACCACATAAAGCCATAGTTTACTTGGGAAGGGGGAAGATCGTGTGGCATTAGTAATCCATTGTTGACTTATTAGTTGATTTCCCTTCCAATTTCCTTTATTTAAAAAAAGTAATCCGAAACGGGCGTGATCTTCTGTATTAATAAACAATCCACCCCCCGAGTGCTCACCACCAGAGACTGATTGAACTCTATTACCATCTAAATTTATCTAGGAATTGTTATAACCAAACCATCGCCAACTTGAACTCGCTCCTATAGGATCCATAATATGTTTTTTTAACACTTGAGGAAGAGGTTTACGCCAAACCTGGAGCAAGGAATAGGCGAGTAGATTCACTCGAACATCATTGTATTCAAAATGGGTTCCAGGCTTATGATAAATTCTGTTTTTCCAATCATCTATATCACCTTCCATAAGAGGCCGATCTGCTCAATCGTGACCACCCCAGAGTCTTCCAGACCAGTCCGAAGATTGGTTTAATGAATGTTCCCAAGTAATTTGTTGGTTATGTTTCCCGTCAAATTTATTGTCCCAAACATATTTCACAACATTATCTTGAACTTGGAAAACCCCTTGATCTACAGCTAGTCCGGCAACAGTAGAAAGACAGCTTTTGGTAACACTAAAGGTCATGTCTACCCGCCTAGTATCTCCCCAAGAAGCAATCAGATAGCCGTTTTTTAAAATCATTCCTGTTGGTTCTCCACGTTTTTTAGTGTGGGACCCCAGAATTTTATGATAAGGTTCTCGTTCAAATCCTTTTAGAATAACGATTCGTAAATCTTTGGAACCACTATATTCATTTGCCTTTGCAAAGGCAAATGCTTTTGTTAAATCGTTGGAGTTAATCTTAAATTCTTGGAAGGTTTTAAGTCTCCTATTCACCTTGCTTTTCCGGGAAATAATTTTGTGAATAAATCCAAGGATTAATAAAAAAACTAAGGATTAAAATCCGTATAAAATACTTCATAAGTTTAAAAATAAGTAAATTACTTAGATTTTTAAAATAAAAATGATGAAACCCAATTTACGCATCACCCTGCTTCAAATTCCTCTTATTTGGGAATCACCATTAGAAAACAAGAAAGCTATTGAGTATAGGTTTAAGATTTTTTCGGATAATACAGATATCTTATTACTTCCCGAAATGTTTAGTTCGGGCTTCACAATGCATCCAGAACGCGTAGCTGAAAAAATAAATGGTGAAACGGTTCAATGGATGATTGAATTTGCAAATAAACATAATACAGCAATTGGGGGGAGTATCGTAATTAAAGAAAAAAATACTTTCTATAATCGATTTGTTTTTGTGACTCCCAAAGGAGAGTTGCATACATATAACAAAAAACACACATTTACTCTGGCAGGTGAACATAAAGTCTATAAAGAAGGAATAGAAAATGGAATCATTGAGTATAAAGGGTGGAAAATCTGTTTGCGTATCTGTTATGATTTACGATTCCCAGTATGGAACCGAAATACACAAGACTATGATTTGTTAATTTTTGTAGCCAATTGGCCAAAACCAAGAATACAAGCCTGGGATACTTTACTGAAAGCTAGAGCTATAGAAAACATGGCTTATGTTGCAGGTGTTAATATTATTGGCAATGATCCTAATGGGTATGAGTATCCTGGACATTCTGCGGTATATGATATTTTGGGTAATGAGCTGGTTAATTGTGGAGATCAAGAAAAACTAGTAACTATTAATTTGGATCATCAAGAGCTTCAGTTACGTCGGAGACAATTGCGTTTTCTGGAGGATCGGGATAGTTTCGAGCTGTGTTAAATGTTTCATTCATGTCCCAATTTGCTCTTAAATCTATTTCTTTCCAATAATATATAACCTCTTCAGGTTGAATTTTTTGGAGATAATTACCTGTGTCCCAATTTTTATTTCCGTTTGAATCTCTAATCAATCGTACAATATATTTTCCGCTTTTAAGTAACTCGAAAGGGTAGTTGTTTCCTTCAATAGGAGTGTCATAACTGCGAACAACTTTATTGTTACTAAGCAATTCAATAATAAAAGAATCTTCTGAGTCGTCTTGTACCCTCAAATAGATGTTGCCATAATCTTCAATTTTTTTGGTAGAAGTTCTAAAAACAAGAGTGTCATGGGTCTCCCCCCAAAAATCCTTCAATGCATCAGGTAAAAGAGTTATTTCGTATCTATCATTTGGCAAAACTTCAAAATCAATCATAACACGGTCGTAATTCTTCTGAATTTTTAAAGAAGCTGGAACTTGAAGAGTGTCAACATTGGTTACAATTACTTTGTCTGAATTTACCTCAGTAATAGGTAAATTAGAGTCTAATTCTAATTTGTTTTTTAATCCCAAGCTTCCAGAGGTGAATTTTGAGACAACCAAAGAATCTTTTACGGGGTTTTTGAAAAATACAGTTTTGGTTCTAAGCGTATCTTCTATTTCAAATTCAAATTGTAAAGAATCTAATTCTGCACCTTTAAACCAATAGCTCAAGGTATCTGAAACCCTGCTTTTTGTGACTAAAGACTCATAGCTGTTTGGAACTTTACTAACCATTTTAAACGTTTCCTCTTTGCGTTCTCCAAAATAAGCCAAAGCAATGTGATGATTATTAACAAAATTAGCTCGATCCCAACTAAAGTTTCGACGTTCTTTAAATAGACGAAAGTCAATTATGGAATCTTGTGGGAGGGTAATAAGATGATCTAAATAACCAATTTTATCAATATTTTGATCAAAATAATAATTTCCTGTCTTATCCTCCAATGCTATAATAGCATATTTTCCAGCACGTAAATTTTGAAACTCATAAATGGTAGTATCCAATGTACTAGAAACATAAAGTGGTTTATCAGTGTAAATAGTGGAGTCATTAAATATACTGTCGACGGGATACATTTGAAGTGAAATAAATCTTTCGGTTTGTTTTTCAAATGCATCTATAATACGTCCTCTTATGTGTAATGAATCAATGGTTTTACCTGTAGAAAGTGTATAAGTTAAATAAGGAGAAGGATTTGACTCATTAAAATCAACAATGCTTTCTCCAAAATTAAAAGTATATGTAGTGTTTTCTAAAAGCGTATCTAAGAACTTTAGAGTTACTTTTTTTGAAGCTCCTGTAGTAGGATAAACCTTGTATTCATCAGATTCTAGTGGAGGAGAAATAATTAGTTGCTTGTTTATTTTCTCGAGGGTTATAAACTCGTCAAAAGTTAGAGTAATTTCTTTTTTATCAAAAAAGACGGTGTTTAATTTTGGAGAAGCATTAATTAAAATAGGAGGAATTGAATCTCTAGGTCCACCAGTAGGAGATGCCCTTTTAGCGCAGGTTAATGTATTCAATAAAATGAATACAAAAAAAACGAATGATAACGTTTTATTAATATTTTTCATACCCTTTGACAAGACCTAGTTACCAGTTGTATTATTGATTTTTAGAGTCAATACAAAATAACATAATATTCTATTCAGAACCTACAACCAAATATGGCTATACTCAATTTTTTTTGACAGAATATGAAATAGAGCTCAATAAAAATAACAAAAAGGATTATTTTTGTCTTATGGTACAACAAACAGATTTATTTAAAAAAGTAATTTCCCATGCTAAAGAGTATGGTTTTGTCTTTCCCTCGAGCGAAATATATGATGGCTTAAGTGCTGTTTATGACTATGCACAAAATGGTGCAGCTTTAAAAAACAACATTCGTGAATACTGGTGGAAGTCAATGGTTCAGTTAAACGAAAACATTGTAGGTATAGATGCCGCAATTCTAATGCATCCTTCAATTTGGAAGGCGTCAGGACATGTAGATGCTTTTAATGATCCTTTAATTGACAATAAAGACTCAAAGAAAAGGTACCGTGCAGATGTGCTTGTTGAAGATTACTGCGCTAAGATTGAAACTAAAATTGAAAAAGAAGTTTCCAAAGCAGCTAAACGTTTTGGGACTGATTTTGATAAAGAACAATTCTTAAAGACTAGTCCCAGAGTGATCTCCAATCAAAAAAAAATCAATGATATTTTAAAGCGTTTAGGGCAATCTTTAGAAAAAGAAGATTTAAAAGATGTTAAAACTTTGATTGAAGAATTAGAAATTGCTTGTCCTGAATCTGGATCACGAAATTGGACTGAGGTTAAACAGTTTAACCTGATGTTTGGAACTAAGTTAGGTGCTTCTGCAGAATCAGCAATGGATCTTTTTCTACGTCCTGAAACTGCTCAGGGTATTTTTGTTAATTTCCTTAATGTTCAGAAAACTGGGAGAATGAAACTTCCCTTTGGGATTGCACAAACTGGAAAAGCTTTTCGAAATGAAATAGTTGCACGCCAATTTATTTTTAGAATGCGGGAATTTGAACAAATGGAAATGCAGTTTTTTATTCCTCCAGGCACACAAAAAGAATGGTATAAAAAATGGAAAGAAACCCGACTAAAATGGCATTTAGTTTTAGGGATGGGAGAAGATAATTATCGCTTTCATGATCACGAAAAACTAGCACACTATGCTGATGATGCAGCAGATATTGAATTTCGTTTTCCCTTTGGTTTTAAAGAATTAGAGGGAATTCATTCAAGAACAGATTTTGACTTGAGCAGTCATGAAAAACACACAGGAAAAAAATTACAATATTTTGATCCAGAACTCAATGAAAGCTATGTTCCATATGTTGTGGAAACTTCTATTGGTCTAGATAGAATGTTTTTAGCAGTATTTTCAAAAGCACTTACTGAGGAAGTTCTAGAAGATGGATCTTCACGTACTGTATTGAAATTGCCTCCTGCATTGGCCCCCACAAAAGTTGCTGTATTACCATTAGTTAAAAAAGACGGACTTCCTGAATTAGCAAGAACAATTGTTGATGATTTAAAATGGGTAATGACATCAACTTATGATGAAAAAGACGCTGTAGGAAGAAGATATAGAAGACAAGATGCTATTGGGACACCTTACTGTGTTACGGTAGATCATCAAAGTTTAGAAGACCATACCGTTACCATTCGTGAGCGAGATACTATGAAGCAAGAACGCATTCTGATTACTAATTTAAAACAGGTCATAAACGAAAAGGTTTCAATAGAAACATTATTACGAAAACTTTGAAAGTGCTTTAAATTTAAATATCATTTTCAGAATGAATTCTAAGAACGGCAAGTATTTTTTATCTTCGTAAAAAAAGAATTTGAAAATACTTTCTTATAACGTAAACGGAATTCGTGCTGCACTAAAAAAAGGCTTTGCAGATTGGCTTAAAACTACTGAAGCAGATGTTGTCTGTATTCAAGAAACGAAAGCTCTTGAAGAGCAGGTTGATACCTCTGTTCTTAAGGATTTGGGATATTATCACTATTGGTTTTCAGCTCAAAAAAAAGGTTACAGTGGCGTAGCTATTTTCTCTAAAATCAAACCTAATAAGGTTATTCTTGGAAGTGGAATTGATTATATGGATTTTGAAGGAAGAATCATTCGTGCTGATTTTGATTTCTTTTCTATCATGAGTTTATATTTACCATCAGGGACTAATTTAAACCGGTTAGACTATAAGTTTAAATTCATGGATGAATTTAAAGAATATATTGATAATTTAAAACAAGAAATTCCTCGATTAATCGTCTGTGGAGATTATAATATTTGTCATCAAGCTATCGATATTCATGATCCTGTTCGTAATAAAAAAGCATCTGGATTTTTGCCCGAAGAACGTGCTTGGCTTGAAGGGTTTATCCAATCAGGGTTTATCGATTCTTTCAGATATTTAAATTCAGAGCCTGATCAATATAGTTGGTGGAGCTATCGTGCCAACTCAAGAAATAATAATAAGGGATGGCGTATTGACTATGCCTTGGTAAGTAATCCTCTTAAAGATAATATTAAAAGAGCTTATTTGTTACCTGAAGCCAAACATTCTGATCACTGTCCAGTGGGCGTTGAACTAA
>Ga0307995_1000657_pt1 | contig 23301 bp, 16 predicted proteins | sample EllFjometagen262_FD_203132 | JGI IMG/M metagenome (GOLD analysis project Ga0307995, IMG submission 203132) | Marine microbial communities from Ellis Fjord, Antarctic Ocean - #262 | ecosystem: Environmental > Aquatic > Marine > Unclassified | place: Southern Ocean | collected 2014-11-02 | reverse complement strand
AAGGACAATGCAAAAGACAAAGTCATAGAAATATCCAATGGCTCTACGGTGAGAATGGGTTCTGTAAACCAAGTTGACTCTTGTGTTGGTCGCTCTTACGATCTTATTATATTCGACGAAGCAGCACTAGCAGATGGCAAAGATGCTTTCAATGTAGCACTAAGACCCACACTAGATAAACCGAATTCAAAAGCATTGTTTATTTCCACGCCACGGGGTCGCAACAACTGGTTCTCCGAGTTCTTTTATAGAGGCTTTTCTGATGAGTTCCCTGAATGGGTATCTATTAGAGCTACGTATAGAGATAACCCACGTATGTCGGAATCAGACATATCAGAGGCGCGTAAGTCTATGTCAGAGGCAGAATTCAAACAAGAGTATGAAGCTGACTTTAATACTTATCAAGGTCAGATATGGAGTTTCGACTTTGAGACTAACGTAAAAGATTTGTCTCAGTTTGATACTAGTAAAATGGACGTGTTCGCGGGCCTGGACGTAGGTTTCAAAGATCCGACAGCAATGTGTGTAATCGCCTATGACTGGGATGCGGAGCAATACTACTTAGTAGATGAGTATCTTAATAACGAGAGAACTACAGAACAACATGCTGTTGAAATACAGAAGTTGATCGATAGATGGGATATAGACTATATCTATATTGACTCGGCGGCGCAGCAGACACGATTTGACTTTGCACAGAACTATGACATCTCTACTATCAATGCTAAGAAGTCCGTACTAGATGGAATCGGACATGTTGCAGCCATTGTAGATAATGGAACCCTCTTTATAGATCAGGAGTGCAAACAGGCCTTAAGTTGCCTAGATGCCTATCAATGGGATCCGAACCCTAATCTAATAAAGGAAAAGCCTAAGCATAACATGGCTTCACACATGGCCGATGCACTTCGCTACGCACTTTATTCGTTTCAGACTGCAAATATATCCTTCTAGCGATACCTAAGCAAAAATAGTGTTTGACAAGCGACGTTAGACAAGATATAATTCTTCTAATGAAAAATCAGGAACCTGAACCAAAATGCCTAAGCTAAAGCGTGATGTTGTAAAGTATGTACGAGACAAGGCTAAGTCTAAGTATAATAAAGGTTCGGCTTGCGAGATTTGTGATGAGACAGAGCAGTTAGACTTTCATCACTACTATAGTTTAACGCCCCTGTTAAATCAGTGGCTTATCGCTAACAAACATAATCCTGAGTATATACAAGCACTTAGAGATGACTTTATAGAAGAGCACCATGCGGAGCTTTATGACCATACAACTACTATTTGTCATACACACCACTTAAAGCTACATTCAATTTACGGTAAGGATCCTTCGTTAGGTACTGCAAAGAAGCAGATGCGCTGGGTACAGATTCAAAGAGAAAAACATGGCTTGGTACAGTAATATATTAGGTAGGACCGAGAAGTTGAATCCCGCCCAGCAATTTGATGTTGGAAAAAAGGAAGGCTCTAGAGAGCTAACCCTCAGCTATACGCGGGCATATGAAGAACTAGAGATAGTCAATCGTGGCGTGAATATGATCGTTGACGATTGTGCTGAGATTCCTACTCTTGTTAAACCCAATACTAACACTAAAGGTGTTGTTAAAGGCATCAAGAGAACTAAAGTAGAGACACTACTTAACCGCGAACCAAACCCTTATCAAGATATTAACAGCTTCCGAAGAAACCTAATTACAGATTTCATTGTAGACGGCAATATCTTTATCTATTTTGATGGTGCTCATATGTACCATCTACCTGCAGAAAAAGTTATTATACATGCAGACGACAAGACTTATATCTCTCACTACTCTTTAAATGATGTTGATTTTAGTACTGATGAAATCATTCATATCAAAGAAAACTCTTTTCATTCTATTTACAGAGGCGTTCCTAGGCTAAGTCCTGCAGCTCGTACGATGAATCTTATTTCATCTATGCGTAAGTTTCAAGACAACTTCTTTAAGAACGGTGCTGTACCTGGTCTTGTATTGAAGTCACCCAATACTTTATCTGATAAGATCAAAGAACGTATGATCTTGTCTTGGCAGCAACGTTATAGCCCAGATGCTGGTGGAAGACGACCTCTAATTCTAGATGGTGGTATCGAAGTAGATACTATCTCAAACGTAAATTTTAAAGATTTGGATTTTCAACAAAGCATAGCTGACAATGAAAAGATAATTTTGAAGGCACTCGGAGTCCCTCCAATTCTTTTGGACTCTGGAAATAATGCTAACATTCGTCCAAATTTACGACTCTACTATTTGGAGACTATCCTTCCTATAGTTAGAAAAATCAATTTTGCAATGACTCGATTTTATGGTTTCGAGTGTGTTGAAGACATTACCGAGATTCCGGCTTTGCAGCCAGAGTTAAGTGACTCTTCAGCATATTATACTTCATTAGTAAATGGTGGTATTATTACTCCTGCTGAAGCCAGAGAAAGACTAGGTTTCCCAGAGCTAGAGGGTACCGCAGAGATCAGAGTTCCTGCAAACATCGCAGGATCTGCAGTCGACGCCAATGAAGGCGGCAGACCAGTTGAGGACAACGAAGATGGCGAATAAAGTAAAAATTAATAAAGCTCTTAAAAGTTTAACAACTTACTTCTTGAAAGAAGGTAAAATTCTTAAGGAAGAGGCGTACGCCAAGCTAGGCTCAAACCAGCCTGTTATGGGTTCTACGCTTAATAGTATTTTTGGAGGTTATAGAGGTGCAATAACAACACTAAAGGCTAATACACAGTTTTGGCCACTTGTTAAGTGCCTAGATAAGCCCGAAGTAAAACCTACAGTAGAACCTGTAGAAACTAAAGCACCCGTGGAGCCAATACCTGCTAATAAGCCTGTAGCCGCTAAACCTGCTAAAGTTAAAGTGGAGAAGAAAGATGGATAAGATTTTTAGTCTTACGTCCACGTTTAAATCATCAGAGACTGAAGACGGCTCTGTGATGATTCGTGGTATGGCAAGTACTTCTGACTTTGATCGCGCAGGCGATTCAATCTCAGTAGAGGCTTGGCAGAAAGGTGGCTTGAAGAACTTTGAAAAAAATCCAATTATTCTATTTAATCATGATTATGATAGACCAATTGGTCGCGCTACCGGGATGAAAGCTGGTCCCGAGGGCTTAGAGTTGGAATGCAAGATCAGTAAGAGTGCCCCTGGCAACGTAGCTGAGCTTGTTAAAGACGGTGTTCTTGGAGCCTTTTCTGTTGGTTTCAGAGTCAAGGATGCTGATTATATTAAAGAAACCGATGGACTAATGATTAAGGACGCTGAGTTGTTTGAGGTTTCGGTTGTTTCCGTACCCTGTAATCAAGAAGCTACTTTTTCGCTCGCGAAGTCTTTTGACTCAGTTGATGAGTACGAAGCCTTCAAAAAAACTTTCACTAATCGTGTAGATCTAGCCGGTCAGTCTCTGGCTAAGGACGAAGTTAATACTTCAAATGTAGCTAGGGATAACACACCGAAAAGCGTGGAGCTTGACTCCACAGATCAGGAGATCAAAATGGACAATCAAAACATCGACTTGGAAGCTTTTGCAAAGAAGGTAGCTGAAGATACAGCTGCTAAAATCGCAATGAAGCAAGCCGAGCAAAAAGCAGCTGAGAAAGCTGAAGCTGATAAAGAAGCTTCTGTTGTTGAAGCACAAAACATCAAAGTTAAGACTGGTATTCAGTCTGGCGTTGAGCAACTCATGGCTGACATGGAAGCCAAGATGGAAGCTAAAGACGCTGACATCGCTAAAATCCTAGCAGAGCACAAAGCTGACCTTGAAGAGAAGTCTTCTGAGCTCACTGCTATGCAAAACAGCAAGAAGTCTTTCTCAGGACGTGAGCAAGACCTTAGCAAGTTCGGTAAGGAATTCCTTATGGCTGACGTTCTTGGTAAAATTACCAAGAAAGGCATGAACGGAACTGCATTTGGACAAGCTCTTATGCAAAAAGCTGGTGTTCAGTTTGACACTAACGCAGGCACTTTAGATACTATCGTTGCTACTCACTTTGAAGAAGAAGTACGTTTACAGCAGAAGGTTGCTGGTCTTTTCCGTGAAATGAACGTTAATTCTGGCGCAACTGTACTTCCTTTGATGGATGACACTAACGTTGCTTCTTTCGCTACTGGTGGCATTGGCGACGGTATCTTAGAAAACCGTACCCAAGTAGCTGCTAACGAGTTTGAACTTCGTGAAGTTACTGCTCTTGCTAAGCGTTTGATCTCTGGTACTTACATCGGTAATGATACTGATGAGCAAGTAGTAGTTACAATCCTTCCAATGATCTTGTCTGCTTTGGCTCGTGCTCACGCTCGTGCAATTGACGGTGCAATGACTATTGGTAACGCTAGTATAGTGGGTCTTTGTGGCGGAGCTGGAACTGACGGTTCAGGTTCATTCCTAGCTGCTGATTCTACTTCTGTAACTGACATCGCTGTTAACGGCTCTGTTCCTTTGACTGCTGCAATGCTTATGTCTGCACGTGGTGAGATGGGCAAGTATGGAGTTAATCCTGCTGATGTTGCTTATATCGTTAGTGTTGGTGAGTATTACAACTTGATCAATGACGCTGGCTTCTCTGATGTTAGTGAAGTTGGTTCAGATATGGCTGCTAAGGTACAAGGTGCTATGGGTTCTGTTTACGGTTCTCCAGTAGTTATCTGTGACCAGTTTAGCATTGCTGCTAATAAGACTGCTGCTATTGCTGTAAACGTACACAACTATGTTGTGCCTCGTCTGCGCGGTGTTGCAATCGAAACTGACTATGAAACAGCCGCACAGCGTACTGCTATTGTTGCTTCACAGTCTCTCGGTTTTACTGAGTTGTTCGCTGGCGCTGCCGGTGATGCACCTTCAGTACGTATCGAATACGCTGCATCTTAATTTTAGAAGAGTAACTAAACTTGGGGGTTCGCCCCCGAGTTTTTACTAATGGACTTATAACTTTATGGCAAATTTAATAACTTTAGACGAATACAAGATAGCCTCCAAAATCAATGGACTTGGGGACGATGCTCGTATATCTAATTTAATTACGTCTGTGAGTGCATTAGTAAAAACTTATTGTAACAACACTATAGTAGACTACTATAGTGCTAATAAAACGGAAACATTCAGCATCAACTTTACATCAAGTTCGGTGCAGTTAACAGAAAGTCCTGTTAACACTATTGTAACAGTTAAAGAACGTACTGGAATTAGTAGCGCATACACTACTTTAGTTGCTAATACGGACTATTACTTAGATACTGTAACAGATAGCATCTTTAGGTCTAATTCAGGTACTGGATATAAGAACTTCCCTTTGGGGCCAGGCTCTGTAGAAGTAGTATACAAAGCAGGTTGGGCGACATGCCCTGAAGACTTAAAACTCGCAGTAGTTGACTTAGTTAAATACTACTTTAAAGAAGAACACAAACAACGACAGCATCTGGGTGGTGCAAGCTTACAAAATGCAGCTGGCAGTATAGCATACCCAGATCATATAAAAAGAGTCTTAGACTTGTACAAGAGCTACTAATGAGTAGAGGCTCTCAGATTAAATTTTTAGCAGCTTTTAAAGCCGAAATTGAGCTTAAGGGAGATAAAGAGGGTAATGCTGCGCAACGCTTGCTATATAATAGAAAAGCAACAGTGTTTACAGTGACCCATAGAGCATTAGAAAGGGCTATAGAGGAGTCTCTACTTAAGGGCATCCCTCTTCCACCAGACCCTAAGCACCTCAAGTTTGCCGAGGATTTGATTGACTCTCTATCCAGTGATATAACAGCTTTTATTAGTGCACTAACTAGAAAATATGAACATCCAAGGCAGAGCGGTAAGTCGCGAGTAGTGGAGTCCACTGCTACCGCTTTAATAGTAGCTGTATTTTTTCTTGGAGGAGACGTATTTAAAAGGATTAAAGGTGTTTACAATGTTCCTTTGAACAGATTATTCAAGATAATAAAAGCTAAAGCTAGCAGTGATTTACTTGCTGAACGAAGGGGTTCTACCTTTTCTCTGGAACATGATCACTTTATGGGTATTTTAGAGACTACTATGCAGGCTTCTTTAGAAGCTGCCTTGACAAATCCAGATAGTAGTGATGCCAAGAGAGGAAAAGCTGACGTACTAGCTTGGTTAAAAAGCCAAGAGGTAGATATAGAAATAATAAGAGATGGAAGCAAAGAATCAATGTCTGTCTTTTTAGGCTCCTCAGTAGTCAATGACCGAGAAGCAAAAGATGTGCAAAGAAAGAAGAAGAAACTATTAGAAGTATTAGAAGCAGCTTTAGAAAAGTTACAAAAAAACCCTGCTTTTAGTTTCATGGAGTTGAAAGGCTCTGATAGTATTATGACTACAAGACGCAAAAAACTTATAAAAAATACTACAAAACAGTTTAAAAAGCAGAAGCATGTCAAGGTAACAACAGAAAATACAGATATTAAAACATCTAAGGCTAAGAAGAAAGAGTCTTTTGGGCCTAAAGGTGTTTCAGCTACCGGATTAAAGCGAACTTCTAAAGTCAAAAAAGGCAACAAAGCTAAGAAAGGCTCGGCAGGTATGCCTTTGGCTGAGATGATGACTAAGTTTAATGCAAAAATAACTCAAGAAGTTATGAGTAATATGCAATCTCCCGCTCTAGTTAATAGAACAGGTAGGTTTGCCGAGAGTGTAAGAATTACGGATATAGTAAAAACACCCAGGGGTCTTAATAGTGTAGGGTATACTTACCAAAGAAACCCTTATCAAACCTTCGAAATGGGAGGAGCTCAAGGGAGTCCAGAAAGAGACCCCCGTAAAATAATTGATCAATCCATGCGAGAAATTGCAGTAAGTTTTGCCATGGGAAGATTCTACACTAGGAGAGTATAATGGCAGAAAGAACGTACACTACAAGACGCCTAGGTATAGTACATGCTATTGTAGAAAAATTAAAAGACATCAACGGGGTAGGAGACTATTTAACTAATTTAAATGAAAATATCTCTCCTCGATTAAAATTTTGGGATGAAGTGGAGGAGTTTCCTGCAATTCACCTGAATGCCGGCTCAGAGACACGAGAGTATCAGGGTGGGGGTTATAAAGACAGGTTTCTATCTATTACATTAAGATGTTACGTGCAAGATGAAGATTCAGTACTAGCATTAGACGAGCTTATGGAAGACGTAGAAACGGTATTGGAAGAGAACTCAAGATTAACGTATACGGATCGCAATGGTGCGACCCAGTATACTCAACAAATCACAATAATCAGTATTGATACTGATGAAGGTGTACTTGAACCTTTAGGTGTCGGTGAGATGCTGATAGAGGTTCAATATTAGAAAATACTGGCACGAGCAAAAGTTCACGTCCATGTCTTTTCAAGATAACATAGGAGAATAACTATGGCTGATACATTATTTTTTAGCAGAGACACCAAAGTCTATGTCGCACCCCTCACAGATGGCAATGAGGTAGCAGGCGCTATTTGGGAGATACCTGTTTTAGATGGTTTCTCATTTTCACAAGCAACAAACAGTTCAGAAGTAACTTTGAACGAAATGGAAGCATCAGGTGGCGGAAGCCGTCGTGGTCGCAAGATGTTTAATGACTCTTACGCCCCAGCAGAGTGGAGCTTTTCTACTTATGCAAGACCTTTCAAATCTGCAACCTATGCAGCAGGCGGAGCAGACAATCAAGTAGCGCACCACGCTGTAGAAGAAGCACTTTGGGCTATGATGGTAGGAAATGCGGGCGCAGGTTATACTGTACCGACTGCATCTCAGGTATCTGTATGGGCTCAAGGACTTACTCAAGACGGCACTGACTTAGATATTGATTTTGCAGACTCTAATACTTCTACACTAGGAACTGCAAACATTTACTTTGTACTAGGTAAAGTGGGTGAAACTGCTACTACTTATAAGATTGAAAACTGTTGCATGAACGAGGCTTCAATGGATTTTGATATTGATGGCATCGCTACTATCGCATGGTCTGGAATGGGTACTATGATTACTGAAGCTACGGCTCCCACAAGAAGTCGTTATGAAGGTATCACTTCTACTAGTAACTTTATTCGTAATCGTCTAACCCAGCTTGTTATGACTACTGCTGATGACCATTTGAGAAGTATTGGAGAGGATGATGATGGAGATTCTGATGCAGAAACTTACAACCTAACCTTAACTGGTGGTAACATTACTATTTCTAATAATATGACATTCCTAACACCCGAAACTTTAGGTGTAGTTAACCAGCCTTTAGGTCACGTAACTGGAACTCGTACTATTGGAGGAAGCTTCACTTGCTACTTGAACTCTACTGCTGATTCTAGCATGGATCTATTCGAGCGCATAATTGAAGATAGTGATACTATTACTAATAAGTTCGATCTGAACTTTAAAGTTGGTGGCGCTACTTCTACTCCTCGTATTGAGTTCAATATGGAGGCTTGTCACTTAGAAGTGCCAACACACTCTATCGATGACGTAATTGCTTTGGAAGTAACTTTCCATGCTCTCGGCACGGATATTAGTTCTACTGACGAGATAGCGATCAAGTACATAGGTGCGTAAAAATATTTCTTGACATGGGAAGTCTTTTGGACTATACTATGTTAATAGAAAAAGTAGGGGCTCTTTTTTGAGCCCCTTTTACTATTTGGGGAGACATGGCAACTTATAACTTCAAAAAAGAGGCGGAGCTTTACATTGTACACGGGTCTCCCGCTGTTACAACTAGGCTGGATGTCACTGAGGACATAAGTTTTAGTCAAACTTTTACGGATAAAACATATTCTAAGAAGACTCTACATGCTCAACATAAGCTACATGCTTCCTCTAATATCAAAAAAGCTAACCCTGCTTCTTTTGACTTCACTATACCTGCACTTACACAGGATAGTTTAGATACAATATTTAATCTATTAGTGGATTTTAAGACAGGTACATATACCTTAGATACTTTTGATTTATATATAAAATTACCAAACGACGTTTATAAGCTTGAAAAATGTGTTATAACTAATGGGACATTCATAATTGAGAAATTACAGAATCTCAAGTTAGGCATTCAAGGGCAGGCGTCAAAGCTGACAAATGATAGTACTATAACTATACCTGGTTTAGCAGGTGCTACTAGAGGCACACGGACTGAGCAAAAGGTAGACTATCTTTATGTTAAAGTAGACTCCACAGACCTTATACAAGGTCTGTATAAGGTTGGTATAGAGTTACAGAACGATATTAAATGGACTCCATACCAAACCGTCAATGATGCACTATTAGTCACTAATGCAGCGACTTCTATGTATCCCTCGAATTTCACGCTAGAGAAACGAATCCTCTCAGGTTCAATAGGGCAATATGTCACTAGCGATTTTAATAACGATGTACAAACTTGGAAAACGGATGTGCCTCTTATAATAAAAGCTGGTGAGAGTGCTACACAAGGTTTCCGATTTGATGCAACAAATTGCAGCTTTACCAATAGGTCCGGTGTGGAAGATGTGTTTACACAAACTTACGACTGGAAAATGAACGACAACACTACCGATCTCGGTAGTAAACTTACTTATATACACACATAAAGGATAGAAAGATGGATTTAAAAGCACTAATGGTTGATACCAAAGCAGTCTGGGTTGACTTCCCAGGACTGGAAGGATTTGAGGTAGAGGTAGCTAATCTATCTCGTAAAGAGTTGACAGGTCTTCGTAAGAAATGCACTACTACAAAATATGACCGTAAGACACGTCAACCTGTAGAGACACTAGACGAAGAGAAGTTCGTAACAGAATTTACCAAAGCAGTTGTAAAGAATTGGAAGGGGCTAAGTTTAATACACTTAGAAACTTTACTGCTAATAGACATGACAGGCCAAGACCCTGCCAAAGAGCTAGAGTTTAATGAAGAAAATGCAGAGACTCTTGTAAGTTCCTCAACTGAATTTGATACTTGGCTCAATGAGGTAGTCTTTGATTTGGATAACTTTCGATCAAAGCCAAAAGACCCAGTGTCTAGAAAGGCTGGAAAAGTACTTCAAGAATAGCGAAAGCAAAATGACGCGAGAGCGTTATTTTAAGATGTGTGAGCAAATGGAGCAAGAGCCCATTGAGGATGAGATACCTCCTGATTGGGAGGACTTCCCAGAGCTTGTTCATTCAGCGCTAAATACTTTTAATATGCTAGGCAACCGTGTTTACCCCGAGATAGGTTATATGGGTAAAGACTATACAAATTTACCTTACTTTATAGAACAATATGAGCCTGATGACAAGGAGTTTTTTCTAGTATTATTAGACTGGTTAGACTCAAGAGCTATTAAGAGTTCTCAAGATCAATTAAAACGAGAACATGATAAGCTAAAGAGAAAAAAATAGTGGCAACAAAGAATACTGTTGAAGTTACCTATAAAGTCAAAGAAGACGGTAAACTAGGTAAAGTCGCGCAACAAGCCGATAAGGTTGCCAAGTCTACGGACAAGCTTGGTAAGTCTAATGCCAAAACTGTAAAAGGTCTTAAAGGTGTTGGTCAAGCTGGGCTATCTGCGGGTAAAGGCTTTTCTAAAATGCGTAACGTTATGGGTGACGATGGCAGTGGCCTCGTCGCTGCTTACGCAACTCTTGCCGCCAACGTTTTCGCTCTAACAGCAGCATTCGCAGCTCTTTCAGGAGCCTTTCAAGCAGAGACTCTGGTAAAATCCGTACAGTTCTTAGGTAATGAGGTAGGCAGAAGCTTAGACTCAACAGTTAAAAAACTTCAAGAGGTAACAGATGGTGCTATCAGCACTGAGGCTGCGTTACGCGGTGTGGCTCTTGGAACCTCAGCAGGATTTTCAACAGAACAAATCACAGGATTAGCAGAAGTTGCAAGAGGCGCTTCGCTTGCTCTCGGTAGAGACATGGGCGATGCTTTTGATCGTTTAATACGTGGTACTGCAAAGCTAGAGCCTGAGATCTTGGATGAATTAGGTATTATAGTACGTCTTGACCAAGCTTATGAAGCGTATGCAATTGAACTAGGCAAAACAGCTACTCAATTAACCACTGTGGAAAAGACCCAAGCATTTGCAAACGCTACCTTGGATAGTGGAACTAGTAAGTTCGGAGATCTAGGTAAAGCAATCAAAAGCAACCCTTATGATAAGTTAATAGCGTCTTTAGTAAACCTTAAAAACGCTTTTGTAAAGCTTTTAAATGAAACTTTAAAGTTCGGAAAATTAGCATCATTCTTGTCAGAGAATATGGGAGCTCTAGTAGGTGTTGTAGCTCTATTCGTAAGTACTATAGCTGGTAAGCTCTTGCCTGTACTATTTGGCAGTGCCGCAGCTATGCATGCGTCAGCCTTGGCTGCGAAAGAAATGGCAGTATCTCAGCTAGATGGCTTAAGTGCTACTACAAAGGGAGCCAAAGGTTGGAACTCTTTTATAGGAGGTCTAGAGGACGGGACTAAGACAATAGAGGATGCCGATGAAGGGCATACAGCTCTAAATAGAAGTATATCCCAGCATGAAGTTCAGGTCAAAAAGTTGAAGAAAGCGGATAAGGATGGTACTGCGGAAATGGAAAAGCAGAAAAGAGCCATAGCCGACCTAACTCAGAAAAAGAGAGACCTATATGTAGCTCAACAAATGAATCTTCGTGCCTCTGCCAAAGAAACAGCATCTAGTGCTATACAACATTTTTCAAACTTTAATCTAAAGTTAGGTTATGCAGATTTGAGAAAATCAGTAACAGATTATGGTACCAGCTTAACTGTTACAGGAGTACAAGCCACTGGCTTTACTGGAGTACTAAATACATTAAGAACTGCTGCTTTTGCAACAGGTGTAGGATTAAAAGCTGCGGGTGCTATGGCACTTAGTGCTTTTGGTTGGGTATCTGCTGTGGCAAGCATAGTTTATACTTTATATGAGCTGCTGAAAGATAAGTTCTTTCCACCGGATTTAGTCAAAGATAGAACAGACGCGATATTAAAAAGTATTGAGCAGCTAAGAGATATACATAAGCAATATGAATCTACCCTTAAAACAGGTGTAGATAAGCAAATGGCAGGCCTTCGTATGGTTTCTGGTGCTATGCAACAGCAGGCAGAGAAGATAGCCGAAGTAATAGCGCTACACAAACGAGAGCAAGCAGCCGCTGTAAAGACAGCTACAGAAGCCTCAGTCGCCGCCAAGAAAGGAGCTGATAGTGCTCTTGTTGCCTCTTTAGATGCTGGAGCGAATATTGCTAGAATTAAAGGGAAAATAGCAGCACTCCCTTGGTTCTCCTTGGAAAATGCTGCATTACAAAATGAATTAAAAGTGGCTACTGAGACAGGACGCCTTACAGGAGAAGCTTATACTGTAGCTAAAGCTGAAGCGTTGGCTGCCAGCACATCAGAAACGGAAACCAAAGCACTTGGAGATGATAAAGCCCTCGAAGAAGGGCTTGGTGCTATAGATAAAGTAATAACGGAAATGTCTAATGGCGATCTGAAAACCTTGTTCCAACCTGCGATTGATCAATTAACAGAATTGAAAACATCAGGGGCGGGTCTCGAAGAAATTAACACTACCATAAAGAAGATGCAAGACGATGGCATCGCAGTAGAAGGCTTTATAAAAGGTATAGGCTCTGCCGTTAGTGAGTTGGAAAAGGCACAGAATAAGTTTGGTGCTAAGGCTACTACTCCCTATGATGAGATTTTGAAAGCTGCAGAAGGCGTAGAGATGCAGTTTTTGGACTTAGCTAAAGCGGGGGATGCTCTCGCAGATAGTACAATAGCTAACTTAGAGGCTTTAACAGGTACAAAAGTTACAGATATATTTGGTGGCACGGGTTCGAAAGTTACAAAGTACGTTAAAGATCTAAAGGCTTCTTTGAAGACAATAAGGCAGTTCGCAGGCGTACAGAAGGTAAATAAGCAAGCACAGAAGCTAATAGCAAGCACTCAGAAATCTAGTCTTGTATCTTTGAAAGCACAACATGTACTTGAAAAAGAATCTGTAGCGCAAAAAAGAGCCTTATATGATGCTACTGTACTTGCTAACCAGGCAGCGTTTGCTAATAAAACTTTAGATGATGACGGTCTCGTAAATGCTATTGCAAAGAATGATTTATTACTAGCTGAAGTTGTGTTGGAAGAAGCACTCAATGATTCAGGTATAGCAGCTGTGGAAGCCTCCACGCTAGACCTTAATCTCCAGAAAGAAGCTCTAGGCTTATCGAATAAAGTATTAGAGGCGCAGGATAAGGCTTTGAGCCTTAAAAAGCAGTCTCTTATGGTTGATGCACAAATAAATGCATTTAAAGACTACGGTAAGAAATCTGGACGAGCTGCTCCTGTTGTCACAGCAAATGAAGTGTATCTTATACATAAAAGAACAGAGAGCGATACCTTAGTTATGCTTGAACTGCAGAAAACTTCAGCGTTGGCTATGGCAGACTTAGATAGTAAAATGGTCGCAATGAAGTTCAGACTTATTATGGCACAGTTACGCGCAGCAAAAATGCTTGACCCTGACGAAGAGAAACGATTAAGCGGGTATATTGCAACTCTGAATAGTGCTCTTGAGATAACAAAAGCTAATATTACAACAGAATTTGACCTCAGAAAAAAGAAGCTAACCTTAGAAGGATTGCAGAAAGAGGAGAATGCTAAGAAATCTATAGTGACAGGAGCTTCTACGGGGGCTACTACTGCGGATAGGATTAGCAGTACTTCGGATGCTCTAGCAGGAACAGCAGTAGCGGCAGTAAAGGCTAAAGCAGCCACTGCTACAACACCGGCAGTCGAGGCACAGGACGCTATCCCTGCTATAACGTTTGAGAGCTTAGAATTCTCAGATAAAATAGCAGTAGTAAACGAGCAGCTAGCTCCTATGATGGCTAACTTGAGAGCTTTAGGCCCTGATGGGGAACTAATAGCCTCGCTGGGAGAAGGTAGTATGGTAATGGCAGAATCTTTCGGCATTTTATCAGAAAAAATAGGTGAAGGTACCGCTACAACAGCGGATAAACTTCAAGCCGTAGGAGCAATGATCGGTGCCATTGGCGGAATAGTCGCAGCAGCTAGTAAGGCCAAGATAGCCGGCATAGATAAAGAAATAGCAGCAGAACAGAAACGAGATGGAAAATCAGTTGCTAGTATGGCTAAAATAGCGGCCTTAGAGAAGAAGAAAGAGGCTGTTAAAAAGAAAGCTTTTGCAATAAATAAAAAATTGATGATGGCTCAAGTTGTAGTAAGTACCGCCGCAGGGATGGCCAGTGCAACAGCAGCAGCAGCAGCAGCGTCAGTAGCAGCAGGAGCGGGTGCTCCCGTAGCTTTTGCGGCTGTTTTAGGTATGATGAGCGGGATAATTCTTGGAGTAGGCGCGGCTCAGTTAGCTTTGATTGCAGGAACTTCTTACCAAGGTGGAGGCAGTGTTGGAGGTGCAGCACCCGCCCCCTCTACAGTATCTATAGGAAAAAGAGGCAGCGAAGTAGACCTAGCTAGTTCTAAGTCTGCAAGTGGAGAACTAGGATACTTACGAGGTGACTCCGGTGTTGGAGGAGCAGGCAACTTCAAGCCTACATCAGCCTTTGCTGGATACCAAGGCAGAGCCTCCGGTGGTTATATAGTTGGAGAGCAGGGACCAGAAGTCTTTATGCCTCAAACACCTGGAAATATCATACCATCTGGGCAAGATATGGGCGGTGCAACAAATGTTAACTTCTCTATAAATGCTGTAGATGCATCTGGAGTGGAAGACTTACTTATAGATCAGAGAGGAACTCTTATCGGTATGATGAGAGAAGCCGCAAACTCACACGGTCAAGACTTTATGGAAGGTGTAGATACCTCAATATATACCCCCTCTACAGCAGGAGCTACTAGATACTAATGGCATATACAGATATACTACCCGACCCCAATAACTTAATAACAGACTCTGGTAAAGCTAGTGGTACTGGAGGCGAAGGCTTTAAGTCTGTATCTCTATCATCTAATTCTCCCACTATGTTTGACCAGACTAATTCTGGTAGAGTTGTATCACGCGCTATATCCCAACAAAATTGGAGTATAAACATAAGTTATAATCCTATGACAAGAGAAGAGTTTGAACCCGTTTATAACTTTATACTTCAGAGGGGCCGTATGACGCCTTTTTATGTGTCTCTACCCCAGAATAGAGTACCTCAAGATGCTACCTTTGCAGCTTATGTAGATGGTCCTGTTAACTTATTCCCTACTGCTGATACAGCAGGAGGGAATAATACATTACTGCTTGCAAATAGTGCCGCCAGCTATGTTGTTGCTACGCATAAAACTCCTAAGCCTGGTGACTTATTTAATATCTCAGACTCGAATCACAATAAGACTTATAGAGTAACAAGAGTAGAGACCAATAGCGACTATACAGGCTCACAGCCTACAACTAACCAGATTCGCATACAATTCACTCCTGGCTTGTCCAAAGCAGTAACCTCTGTAGCCTCCGGAGTGGTATTTCATAACCCTTTAGTAAGGGTACTATTAGAAAGAGACATACAACAATATTCTCTTAATGCAGAAGGGTTATACTCCTTCTCATTAAAATTAAAGGAAGCATTATAAAATGGCACATAGAACATTACACGAAGACCTAGAAGCCTCTTTAATAGCCCATGAGGCCTTCTCCTACGCACATTTAGTAAAATTTGAAAAACCTATCAATACTGCAACAGGCTATCCTGTTAAAGCTGCGAAAGACTATGCATATATAAGCGATGGGTCTTTTGATATGACCTGGGATGATGATAGCTTAGATATTAACGGTGTTGAGAATGGGCCACAAGTTTATATTGCAAATAGACTTTTAAGGGTAGGTTCTGTAAAAGAAACTATACAGGCAAGGGCGAGCTCTATAAACCTTGAAATCTCTGCAGTAGCTTTAAATACTACTTTGACTTCTGTATCTAATGTAACCGCCACTACTATAACAGCGGGAGTAAGCCTTGTAGATGCAGGCTTTTCCGAGGGAGACACAATTCGTTTAACGGGTTCAGCAAATAACAATGTTACTATACGATTTAACTCTTTTTCTAATGATAATAAAACAGCAGCCTATACTGCTATCAGTGTAGCCACTTTAGCTACAGGGTCAGCAAGCTATACCTATACTTTTGATTCAAAAGAAGTCGTAAGTATGCTAGCTGATAGCGATGAAACTGGCTATGCTGGTTATATAAATCGTGAAGTATTTATATATAAAGCGCATATACGTACAAGAGAAGAGACTATAGATAGTGTTCTTTATCCAGTGGGTTCAATAATAGGCGCTCCTTACCTACTCTTTAAAGGTATAATCGCTACAGGTAAACTAGCAGAAAATACTACAAAATCTTCCAAAGTGACTTGGAGTCTTACCAGTCATTGGGGTGACTTTGTTCGTATCAACGGCAGACTCACCTCAGATGGGGAACATAGAGCTTTAAACGGCGAGGGTCAGTCGGATAAGCTAGCCCTGCTTCGTCCTGAATATGGCAGCGACCTGGGTTTTATGCACTCAGAACAAGCAGTCAATCTTGTAGCTAATTACAATGTAATGGTTACTAAGACTAAGTTAAAGACGAAGAGAAATATTATAGGGATGAAGTCGTATAAGCAAGTAGAGTATCAAGAGGAGGAAGCGCGTGAAGTAGATTTACGTTTTAATCTCGATGCTAAAAGACTACCTGTAATTTACGGGGTACAAAGAACTCAAAGCTTTCCTGTATTCGTAGATACTTTATTTAGTGACAGTAATATAGTATACATTGCATATGCAATATGCGAGGGCGAAATAGGGGGTTTGTATGATGTGTACATCGAGGATGAATCTTCTATTTGTATAGATGCAAATGACTTAGCAACTAGAGGTGCTGGTTCAACAACTGCTGAGGTTATATGTACAGGGCGCATGGAGCGCGGTGATACAATGGCAGGTAGAGATATATCTACAAATACTGATATTATATTTGCTGGAGTAAGAGGCTCTTTCGGCTCGACTGGAGGCACCTGGAATATGAGTGGGTGGGCTCCAGATGGTATAAACCCTCTATTTCTCGCTAATAAAACTCTTGTGGCAAATGCCTCTGTTGGCGGAGGGGTAACCGTAGGTGCTGCTGGTGGTGGTGGTATCACTCACGGCAAGGGTACTACTATAGAGAAGCCTTTGCCTATGAAACTCACCATGCATACAGGCAAGCCTTTTCAGAAATCTGATGATACTTTATCAAGTATTGCAGCAGGAAATAACTTTAAAATACAAAGAGACTACTATGAGGGTACCGGTGATTACTGGGGTCCTCAACATAGATTATTAGACACAGCATATGCCACAGTAGAATATACGATTGGAGAGGGCGAGACTACTATACCTGAGTTAGACTTTATTGTGCGAGGCAAAGTTTTAGATTGCTACGACTATGATCACTCTTATATCCAGGACGCTCAATATTCTGGGACAAGTGAGTCTACTGCTAACTTCACACAAGGAGATCTAGTAACAATTAAGAGAACTGGTACTACTAGTACTATAGATACGGCTAGAATAGCTGATATTACTAGCTATAAGAATACAGATAATGTGGAAGTATTCAGAGTACGTTTCACAGGTCTTACTTTAGGTGATGATACTGCTTTCTTTATGACAGACGGTACAAATGAGTATCATTTTGTTACCTATGATCACACCTATGTAGATAGCTCTGTTCCATACACTCTTACTGCTGTTACTGCTTTCACAGATCACAGTGGGGGCAACAGTATAAATGCAGTTTTTGATACCCCTTCAACCGCGTTACAGGAAGCAGTTGCAATGTCTGACTTCGTATCTATAATTGATAATGCAGACCTTGCAGGAGCAATAGAAGCCATTATAGATAGTATGGGTAATACTTTTACCTTCACCCCCGTTTATGGAGCCCTCACAGATATAGGAGGCATATCAGGTGCTTCACAACTACCTGCGACTGCGAAAGTTATAATCAAAGATTGTATACAATTATCCTCAGGATCTAGCCCTGATAATAATAAGTATAATAACTTAGATATAGAAGTTACTCGAAAGTTTAATGATAATACTACACATACACAAAGGCGGCGTATTACGGACTACGATGGAGGAACTCGCGTAGCGAAAGTAGACCGCCCCTTTGATGATATAGCTGTACCTCAAGCAGGGGACGCTTTTAAAATATATAGTCTAGGCGACAAACGTATATCCACTAATCCCGTAATGCAAACAGTTGATTACTTAACAAACAAACAGTATGGAAGAGGCTTAGATGTTGCTGATGATTTAAATGTTGCGGCATTCCAACTGGCAGCACGTGAGTGTGATACTCGCTCTGACGTAACCCTGCTTTTAGCTGACACTAATATAGCTGTAAATGATATTTATAAACTATCTGATACTAATGGTATATGTAGGTTCATGGGTACTGTGAAGTCTACTCCTGTTACTGTAACAATAGGAGGCACTGCGTATGATGAGGTAACCTTTACAGATGTAATAGGTAAAGTTGCCAGCAAGTGGGCGGACTATAGAGTTTACCAGGACGGTGAATATGTATGGCATAATGGCAAAATTTACGAAAAAGAAGGGGCGGGGTCGATCACTTCTGCACCTACTGCTGCTTCAGATAGTGTCAATGCACTTACAAAAGTATCAGGTACTGGGCCAGATACTATAGCTATAGAAGTTGTGCAAGAGACTTTTGAGGGAAACCCTATAGTTAAAAAGTATAACTCTACTACTGCTAGTTTTGGTACAGGATATTCTTTATATGATTGTGATAATGTAAAATATTGGAGATATTTAGGTTGGGATGCCCCTCTTCAAAGCTATGTAACAAGACACCAAACCAATTGTACTATTGCAACAACTAGTTCTGTTTTTGAAAATATCAATGGTATGCTGGCTCACTTTAATGGCATATTACGATATGTTAACGGGAAATACGATATAGTAGTTAAAACAGCTACTGATACTTATGGCAGTGTTCAAAGTATCGGAGACGATGATATAATTGGTCAGATAGGTGTAGAAGATGCGGGGCAGAAGGGTACTTTCAATAGTGTGTCCGTTTCTATACCAGACCCACAGAGCAGATATAAGAGTCGCTCTGTTAACTTCTTTAATTCTAACTATTTAAAGGAAGACCGTAATATCCCTAGAAAGGGGACAATGAAAACCCCCTATATCTCAAACTATTATAATGCTCGCATTAACGCAAAACAATACCTTGAGGAATCTCGTAAAGGTTTAAAAGTCGCTTTCAAAATGGAGCCTAAAGGGCTTCTACTAACTGCAGGTAGCTTAATAAAAATAACCAACTCCAGGCTAGGTTGGGTAGACCATTTATTCAGAATTAGCAATCTTACATTTTCTGAGAACTGCTTAGTCAATGTAACCGCAGAGGAGCATAGTCCTTTAGCCTTTCTTATATCTCCTATAGAGTCAACTAGTCTGGCGGGTACTACCGGAGGTGTTGGTACGATTACCATAGTACCTCCTACTAACTTGTCCATACCTGCGGATAGCCTGAAAGGAGGTGCTAGGCTTACATGGACTAATTCTGCTAAGTATAACCCTTTTGCAACCCATGTTACTGAAATCTGGAGAGCTACTACTAATAGTATAGCATCGGCAACTTTGATAGATACTATAAGAGCAGGTATTGCAAGTGGTCCTGCTGAGTATACTGACGCTATTGTTACAGGTGCAGATACTTTTTACTACTGGATTAGATACAGTGTAGTTAATAGTGGAACTGCCTCTAAAGAGCTTTACTCTGTGTATGTTGGCTCAGTTTCTGCCACTACTACTGATATTACGGATGGAGTGACAGGTGCGAGTGTAGACATCTTGTTCAAAAGAAGCGCTACTGAGCCTGCTAAACCTACTACGGCTAACTTATCTACATGGGAAACTGATGTTGCTTCTTTAAGCGGTACTGCTCTTTTATGGGCTAGTAAGGCTTCCAAAGCTGAAGGTTCTTCCACCTGGGCATACTCCGACCCTTATCAAGTTGAAGGTACCGCAGTAGCAGAAATATATATCTATAGGAAGAATAGTTCAGCAGGCAATACTGGAGGCTCTTATAACTTTACTAACAGCACTTTAACTGTCCCTACGGATTGGGCAACGACACCTCCAACTCTAGATGCTAACAATGATGTAGTGTATGTGGCTGTGGGCTTATTTAGCGGCTCTCCTACGGAAACTGCGGCCACTACCACATGGTCCACTCCCGTAATATATTCTAGACGCTACGATGGTGTAGACGGGGGAGTGGGTACAAATACTGCTACGGTATATGCTTACAAGCGTTCATCCTCAACCTTAGCCGCTAGTAATAAGCCCGACACTGCTAGGACATGGACTTTTGCAACAGGTACTTGGGGCAATAATGCTTTAGGAAATAGTTGGACAGGAGTCATACCTTCTGGTACTGATGACATATACTTCTGTGCCGCAGTATCTGCTGCAACCACTGCAACAGATAGTGTTGCAGTGGTGGACTGGAGTGCTCCTCAACTACTATCAGCTAATGGGGTGAATACTGCTCCCGTATTTGCTTATACGCGAAGTACTTCTAATCCCAACAATAAGCCAAGTAGTGCCCGTTATTATACTTTCTCAACAGGTGTATTCAATGATACAGATTTAGGAAACAGTTGGAAGTCAACAGTAGAGAGTCTCAGTGGTACAGATAATCTATATGTTTGTACAGCGATTGCTTCTTCATCACAAAGTACCGATGAAGTAGTTGCGTCAGATTGGAGTAGCGCTTCTTTATTAGCAGCTAGCGGTGACGATGGTACTCCAGGAGTACACGGGTTAACATTAGTTATGAGTAATGAATCTCATGTGTTGCCTACTACAGCAGGAGGCACTGTTACCTATACAGGTTCTGGAACTACTATTAAACTTTTCGAAGGCACCACCGAGCTTATATATGATGGAACAGGTAGTGCATCTTCTAGGTGGAGGGTAACAGCTTCGGCAATTAGTATCACCGCAGGAGGTCTTACAGCTAGTGGAAACTATGTAACAGTAGCAGATCATACCTCCATGAATGCTAATAATGCACAGATTGTATATAATATAATAGGAAAACGTGCAGATGGTTCAGCAATCTCTTTCGGACGCATACAGTCCTTTTCCAAGTCTACAGGCGGTGCCGATGGCAGTCCTGGCGCTGCAGGCAATAATACTGCTGTTGTTTATGCGTATCAAAGATCTGCAAGTGTTCTGACTACTAAGCCCGACACTGCTAGGGCATGGACTTTTGCAACAGGTACTTGGGGCAATAATGCTTTAGGAGATAGTTGGTCAGGAGTCCTTCCTTCTGGTACTGCTGACCTGTACTTTTGTGCTGCCGTAGCACAAAGTACAGGTGCTTCAGATACTGTAGAAGCAGGAGACTGGAGCAGTCCTCAGCTATTAGCAGCTAGTGGTTCGGACGGTGCTGCTGGTATGAATACTGCGCCAGTATTTGCATACAAACGAGCAGCGACTACACCCGGCGATAAGCCTGGTACTACTGTTATCTATACCTTTGCTACGGGTTTATTTAGCTCTTGGGGTAATAATACTACTGCTTTAGGCAATAGCTGGCATTCGGTAGTGCCGACAGGAACAGGTAACCTTTATGTCTGTACTGCTATTGTAGCATCTACGGGTACCACAGACACTGTTGTTGCAGCAGATTGGAGTAGTGCTCAACTACTAGCCTCTAATGGAACTGATGGAGATACGGGGCCAAGCGGTTTCTTATACTACTTTTCAGGAACTAATAGTACTGCAGCTTCCGAAATTACCGCGTCATCCCCTGCCACTGGGCAGATAGCAATAGTAGAGAATACTAGTGGAGTGCAGGCAGGCTATAGATACAGTGGGTCGGCCTGGGTCGCTAAAGCTCTGATCGATACAGGGATAATTGTAGCAGATGCTATTAAATCTGAGCAATTAGAAATCTCTTCCCACCAGGGCAATGATAGGATACATCTAGACGGGACGAATAATGTAATCAAAGTATATGCAGGTGGAAATGTCAGAGTCAAGATAGGAGACTTATCATGATAAATACTACCATGAAAAAAATAAATCTTGACATACTATCTAAATTTAGCTATAATTCTGTAATGGAGAAAATCAAATGAGTGCAGCCCGATACGACTTGGTTATTGACCAAGGTTCCGACTTTAGCGTAGAGTTTACAATTAAAGAGGCAGGAGTAGTTAAAGACTTAAGTGGACACTCTGCCAGGGCGCAACTACGCCCTACGAAGAGTTCTTCTATTCTTTCGGGCAGCTTCTCTTGTACTATTCCTACTCCTGCTAATGGTAAGATAGTCATGAGTTTAGGAAATAGTGTGTCCTCTGCAGTAACTGCCGGAATATTCTACTACGACTTAGAACTGTACACAAGCGGAGATGCTGTGGTGTCCAGACTGCTCTACGGGGAGGTAACAGTTACTCAGGAGGTAACAAGATAATGTCAGATGGGACTACCTTAGATGTATCTACTTCTGTAACTACTGTTACCATTTCCGAAGATAATACCACAGTCAATATAACCCCGGCAGTAACGACCATAGAGGCTAGAGGTATAGCTATATCTTCTGGTCAAGCTGTTGCTTTGCCTTTCACACCCTATGGCAACCTTACAGCTACTAACGTGCAAAACGCTCTAGAGCAGTTAGCTGACCAAGATTTTCGCACAGATTCTACACCAACTGGATCAAATGTTCAAGAAGGTGATAGTTGGTACGATACAGACGATAATGAATTAAAAATATACCGAGAGACAAGCATAGGCGTATTTCAGTGGGTACCTATAATAGTAGGCGCAGCTGGAGATACTTCTGACATACTTGACGCAGGAGCCTTTTAAGGCTAGAGATACGGAGAACCTAAAATGGCTCAAACGATTAAAATCAAAAGAAGTGACAGTACCTCAGCACCATCCTCACTAGTAGCAGGCGAACTAGCTTACTCAGGGAATAGTGATAAACTTTTCATAGGTCATCCAGATGGCACTACAGGTGTTATTACAATAGGTGGTACTTACTACACTTCTATTGTTGATGGTGCTGCTTCAGCAAATACAGCAAGCAAATTAGTTATTAGGGACGCTTCTGGTAACTTTAGTGCAGGAGCCGTTACTGTAGGTTCTTTGGTTGTTACAGGAACTGTTGATGGTGTAGACATAGCGACTCGTGACGGTATACTTACTAGTACTACTACTACTGCTGGAGCTGCTCTACCTAAAGCGGGCGGAGCAATGACTGGAGCGATCACTACAAACTCAACGTTTGATGGTGTAGACATAGC
>Ga0307995_1000644_pt1 | contig 23621 bp, 23 predicted proteins | sample EllFjometagen262_FD_203132 | JGI IMG/M metagenome (GOLD analysis project Ga0307995, IMG submission 203132) | Marine microbial communities from Ellis Fjord, Antarctic Ocean - #262 | ecosystem: Environmental > Aquatic > Marine > Unclassified | place: Southern Ocean | collected 2014-11-02 | reverse complement strand
GGGGATTATTTTGTCCAAAAATAAAAGTAAAGGAAATTAGAAATATTAAAGAGGATAGTTTTTTCATACTTGTAAATTTAACAAAAATAATACAAAACAATTTTTAAGGAATGTTTTCTTCTATTTTTTGGTTTTTTATTAACTGGCTTTGCTAAACTTAATATCTTGTATTTATGAATTAAATAAATCAAGGATTCAACTAAACTTTCTTGCTTGCATGTTGTTGCGTAAATTTCTAGTTGAGCTGTACTTAAAAAAAACATTATTTTTATTTCAACTTTTTATATATATTTATCAACTTAATTAAACAAAATAACATAGAATAAATCTTAAATAATGAAAAGACTATTATCACTTTTACTATTAGGCGCTGTTTTTTTCTCAAACATTGGACAGTTAAATGCACAAGACGAGACTGTTGTTGACGAAGTAGCACAAGAAGAAACTATGGTTGAAGAAACTATGGTTGAAGAAACTATGGCTGAAGAAGCTCCAGCTGAAAGAGGTTTCACTCAAGAATTAAAAAATCGTTTTATTGAAGGGGGTCCTGGATTTATGGGGATTGTTCTTGCTTGTCTTATTTTTGGATTAGCAATTGCTATTGAAAGAATTATTTATTTAAATCTTGCAACCACTAACTCTAAGAAACTTACAGAAGATGTTGAAAGCGCATTAAAATCAGGAGGAACTGAAGCTGCAAAAGAAATTTGTAGAAACACCTCAGGACCGGTCGCCTCTATTTTCTATCAAGGATTAGATAGAGCAGGTGGTGGAGTTGAAAGCGCTGAAAAAGCTGTTGTAGCTTATGGCGGTGTTCAAATGGGACAATTAGAAAAAAATGTTTCTTGGATTTCTTTATTTATTGCACTTGCTCCGATGCTTGGTTTCATGGGTACTGTAATAGGAATGATTCAAGCGTTTGATAAAATTCAAGCTGCTGGAGATATGCAACCTTCACTTGTTGCGGGTGGTATTAAAGTTGCTCTATTGACAACTGTATTTGGTCTTGTAGTAGCTATTATTCTTCAAATTTTTTATAATTATATTGTTGCTAAAATAGATAGTATAGTAAATGACATGGAAGATGCATCAATTACTTTAATAGATATTTTAGTAGCTCACAAAAAATAAATTTATGAATATTCAAAAAATAACTACGTACACAGTTGCGGCCCTAGGAATATTGGGTGCTATTTTTCTATTAATTATAGTTTGGCAAGGCGATGATGCGATTGAGATGAGCGCTATGCAAGGAGACTTCAGTAGTATTACACCTATTATTCTTTTAGCTCAAATAATATTAGCAATAACTATTTTAATTACAGTAGTATTTTCTGCTAAAAATTTAGCTTCTGATAAAGAAAAACTTAAAAGTTCACTAATGTCAATTGGTGCCTTTTTAGTAGTTCTAATCGCTGCTTTTATTTTTTCATCAGGAGAAGAAACGCCTATGCAAGATGGAGCAGTTTTATCTGCTAATGGCGCTAGATGGGTAGAGGCAGGAATTAGAATGTTTTATTTTTTAACTGTTATAGCTATAGCGTCAATGAGTTATGGTTCGATAAGAAAATTAATCAAGAAATAGATGGCTAGAAAATCACCAGAAGTAAATGCAGGCTCAATGGCTGATATTGCTTTTCTATTATTAATATTTTTTTTAGTTACTACAACTATAGAAACTGATTCTGGAATTAACAGAAAACTTCCTCCTATGGAAGATGTGGTTGATCCTCCAGTAATTAAACAAAGAAATATTTTTACCGTTGTAGTTAATAAAAACAACATGATTCTAGTTGAAGAAAAACTAATGGACCTAAGTGATGTTAGAAAAGCTGCAGTTAAATTTCTAGATAATGGTGGTGGACTTGGTGAAGAAGCTTGTAATTATTGTAAAGGTGAAAGAAACAGATCGTCATCTGATAATCCTGATAAAGCTATTATTTCATTAAAGAATGATAGAGAAACAGATTACAAAGTATACATATCAGTTCAAAACGAACTTGTAGCGGCTTACAATGAGTTAAGAAACAGAGAGTTTATAGCTCTTTATCCAAACGAAAGAATGAGTTTTGTTGAAGCAGATAAAAAATATTCAGATCCTAGAACTAGTGTAAAAGTTAAGGCAGCTCTTAAACTTAAACTTAGTGTTTTAAAGAAAATGTATCCTCAAAAATTATCTGAGGCTGAACCAACTAAAAATAATTAGTATGTCTAAGTTTAAAAAGAAAAAAAATGATGAGCAGGCTGCAATAAATACGGCTTCTTTGCCTGATATTGTTTTTATGCTTTTATTTTTCTTTATGGTTGCAACCGTTATGCGTGACAATACCTTAATGGTAGAAAATAAGCTTCCGGCTGCTGATCAAATTCAAAAATTAGACAAAAAGGATCGTGTGATTTATATTTACGCCGGTAAGCCAAGTGCTAGGTATGAATCTAAATATGGTGATCAGGCAAGAATTCAGTTGAATGACAAGTTTTCTGTAGTTTCTGATGTTGGAGCCTATGTACTTGCTGAGAGAGCTACCAAAAGAGAAGAATTACAAAATGTTCTTACTACAGCTTTAAAAGTTGATGGCGAGACTAATATGGGTGTTATTTCAGATATCAAGCAGGAGCTTAGAAAAGTAAATGCTTTGAAGATTAATTACACTACAAGAGTTGGTGATTATACCCAAAATAGATAAAACAAACGTTTAGTTTATAATTCAAAGCATCCTTATAGGGTGCTTTTTTGTTTTTATTAAAGTAAATTTGTGTTATGCATAAAACTATTATCCTTTTTTACGCATTATTTTTTAGCATTAGCTCTTTTTCTCAAAGTAAAGAGATTGATGAGAAGTACCGAGAAGACCAAATATATTTCGGATTTTATTATAATTCTTTAATAGGTGATCCCTTTGATTTTAGCCAGAACAAATTTTCTAGTTCTATTAACTTTGGTTTTATTAGAGACTTACCTTTAAATAGTAAAAGAGATTTTGGTCTAGGTCTAGGATTAGGCTTATCCACAAGCTCTTATAATCATAATTTTAAACTCAACGATGATGGGAATGATTTTACAGGATTAATAATTAAGGACTCCAATTCATTTAGTAAAAATAAATGGGTTATTAATGAGCTTGAATTGCCTTTTGAAATAAGATGGAGAACTTCATCTGCTGAAAATTATAAATTTTGGAGAATATACTTTGGAATTAAGACCACTTATATATTTTCTAGCAAGTTTAAGCACGACTCATCAATTGAGAACTATTCCTTAAAAAGTCTTCCTTTTAATAAGGTTCAATCAGGATTTACTCTTAATGCAGGCAATAATACTTGGAATTTAGGCCTTTATCTAGGGCTTACTCCTTTATTTAATGATAAATTCATTGTAAAAAATCCAGAATTCAAGAATTTAAAACAATTTAAGCTTGGTTTGATTTTTTATATTCTATAAAAACCAGGTCTTATAATTATTAAATCACCTATAAAAGCTTAAAAAACTGATAGTTTTACAATTTTATTTATATTTGCTAGATTATATGAATACCAATACAACTTAAAAACTAAAAACAAACTCTATTATGAAAAGAATTTTGTCTATGATTGCGGTACTATTTAGTACTTTAATTTTCGCACAAACCACCGTTACAGGTACTGTAGTTGATGATAACAATGACCCAGTTCCTGGAGCAAACGTTATTGTTGACTCTATGAATGGTACAATAGCAGATTTTGACGGAAATTTTACAATTACTGTTGAAAACACACCTCCATTTACAATAACTGTTTCAAGCATTGGTTTTGATAACGTTATTTTAAATGTGACACCATCTAATCTAGATTTTGATGTAAAATTAGAATCTTCTCAAAATTTACTTGATGAAATTGTAGTTTCAGCTTCTAGAATTGCTGAAAGACTTTTTGAGTCTCCTGTAACTATAGAGAAATTTGACTATAAAGATATCGCTCAGTCTACTGGTGCAGATTTTTACAGTAGTTTAGAAGGACTAAAAGGAGTTCAAGTTAATTCAGGTGGACTTTTCTTACAACAAATTAATACAAGAGGTTTCTCAACTGTCTACAACGAAGGTTTTGTTCAACTTGTTGATGGAATGAACAATGAAGCACCAGGATTAAGTTTTTCTGCTGGTAACCTTTTAGGAATAAATGAATTAGATATACAAAGTGTAGAATTAATGCCTGGTGCTGCATCGGCTCTTTATGGAGCGAATGCTACAAAAGGTATTTTATTTATGAATAGTAAAAATCCATTTGATTTTCAAGGAGTGAGTGCTTACTATAAGCATGGTTTAACTTCTCAGAAAGCTGCTGGAAATAACTCATATTATGACTTTGGTTTTAGAGCTGCAAATAAATTTTCTGATAAATTTGCTGCTAAAATCACAGTGAGTTACAAAAGAGGTACTGACTGGCATGCTACAGATTATAGAGATGTAAATGCTCTTGATGGTCGTTATGTTGATGGATCAGTTGATGCTCAAAATCCAAGAGATTTTCCAGACTATGATGGGGTAAATGTTTATGGAGATATAGGACAGAATTTCAATATGACACAAGTTTTTGTTGGAGCAGTTCTTCCTGCACTTGTAGGGAATGGAACTTTTACACCTGCTCAAGGGGCTCAATTTGGTGCTATATTTGGACAGTTAAATCCTGATTTCTTTGGATCTACTGTTATTAATACTAGTGGATATAATGAGGTTGATTTAATAAATAACATTGCTTCAACTTTTAAAGCAGATATTTCTTTAAATTACAAGCCTACGGAAGATTCTGAAATTATATTTAATTCAAAAATGGGTCAAGGAAATACCATGCTTCACGCTACTAATAGAAACATGTTAAAAAACTTTGGACTTCAACAACATAAAATTGAATACAATAATAAAAATTTAACTTTAAGAGTATACACTTCTGTTGAAAATTCTGGAAATAGTCATGATGTATCTGCACTTGGAGCTGTAATGGCAATTGCTCAGCCAGGAGGATTAAATGGATATTTTGGTAAATATTTTAATGGTTATTTTGGAGCTTTACCTTATTTAATAAATCCAAATCCTATAATTGGTTTTGGTACAATGGCTGCTTACGCTGCAGCTGGATATGATCTTCCTTTCTTGTTAAGTGGAGAACAAAGATTAGCTGCTCATGCTGCTGGTAGAAAAGCGGCTGATGCAAATATGCTAAGACCTGGTTCTAAGGCATGGAATGATGCTTATAAAGTAGCTATAACAACTGGAATTGATGTGTTTGGTGGTGGAGCAGGAATTTTAGATACTTCAAAATCAAATAGCTATGAAGCAAATTATAATCTTCAAGACTTAGTAAGTGGAGTAGATATAATTGTTGGAGGTTCATATAGAGATTACATCTTAAGATCTAATGGTACTTTATTCACAGATTATGATGTACCAATTGAATTTACTGACATGGGTCTATATGCTCAGGCTCAAAAATCAGTACTAGGAGGTGCAGTGAAATTAACTGGATCAATGAGATACGATAAAAGTGAATTTTTTGATGGAAACATTACTCCAAGAATAGGAGCTCTTGTAAATCTTTCTAAAAATCAAAATATTAGAATTTCTTATCAAACTGGATACCAAAACCCGTCATCTCAAGATCAATACATCGGCCTTGATGCAGGTGCGGCAGTATTAATGGGTTCTTCACCTGACAATGTTGATAGATTTAAAATGAAATTGAGAGGAACTTCTGGAAACAGTTTTGTAGTTACTGGAAAACAGGTTCAACAAAATTCTTATAATTTATCTTCTGTTTTAGCTGGAGCTCCGGTAGCTGCTGGAGATCTTGGTAATGTTGAGGCTCAGTTTGTGAAGTCTTATGACCTTGGATACAGAATTAACGGAAAGAAAACGGCTCTTGATATTAGTGCTTATGTAACACAATGGGATAACTTTATTTCAGCTGTTAATGTAATTACTCCTCTCTACGGTTCGGCTTCTAATATGATGGGAATGTATGCTTTATCTCAGGGAGATTATAGAGTGTTTAGTTACGATTCAAATACTGACGAAGTTGTAACAACTTACGGACTTAGTGCAGGACTTGAAACACAGTTTTTAAACATATTTGATTTGAATATGACTTATTCTTATAATAAGATGAAGTTTGACAATCCTAATACTGATTATGAAGCTGGTTTTAATACTCCTCAAACTAGAATTGTATTTACACTAGGGTCAACAAAAGTAGCTGACAATTTTTCGTTTAATGTATCAGCAAAATACCATGATTCTTTCCTATGGCAACAGTCAGGGTTTGTTGATGGTATAATACCTACTAATACTACTTTTGATGCTTCTATGAATTTTGATATTCCTAAAATAGATTCTAGAATTAAAATTGGTGGAACTAATATAGGTGGATGTGAATACTTAGTAATGCCTGGTTCAGGAATGGTTGGACAGCAGTTCTACGTTGGATTTACATTGAATCCTTAATATTTGTAAAAATGTTAATAAAAGGCGACTTAGGTCGCCTTTTTTTGTTTAAAAAATAAAAGAATTTAAGCTATAAAATTTTATATTTGCCACATTAAATTTTCGTTTAAAGAATTCATTTAAAATAAAAAATATACAATGTCAAACTCAATAGGTAAAGTTTCGCAAATAATGGGACCAGTAGTTGATGTCATTTTTGACACTACATCAAACTCACTACCAAAAATTTATGATTCTCTAGAAATTAAAAAAGCAGATGGTTCTATTTTAGTTTTAGAAATTCAATCTCACGTTGGAGAAGATGTGGTTAGAACTATTTCTATGGATTCTACAGATGGTCTTCAAAGAGGAGCTGAAGTATTAGCTACAGGAAATCCTATTAAAATGCCTATTGGAGAAAACATTTACGGAAGATTATTTAATGTAATTGGAGATGCAATTGATGGTTTAGGAAATTTACCTAAAACCGGAAAAGACGGTTTATCAATCCATAGAGAAGCTCCAGATTTCGATCAGTTATCAACTTCTACAGAAGTTTTATTTACAGGGATTAAGGTTATTGATCTTATTGAGCCTTATGCTAAAGGTGGTAAAATTGGACTTTTTGGTGGAGCTGGTGTTGGTAAAACAGTTTTAATTCAAGAATTGATTAATAACATTGCTAAGGGTCATGGTGGTCTTTCTGTTTTTGCTGGTGTTGGTGAAAGAACTAGAGAAGGTAACGATCTTTTAAGAGAGATGTTAGAGTCAGGTATTATTAAGTACGGAGAAGAATTTGATAAGTCCATGGAAGAAGGTGGTTGGGATTTAAGTAAAGTTGATAAAAATGCTTTAAAAGAGTCAAAAGCTACTTTTGTTTTTGGTCAGATGAATGAACCTCCGGGAGCTAGAGCTAGAGTTGCTCTTTCTGGTCTAACTGTAGCAGAATATTTTAGAGATGGTGCTGGAGAAGGTCAAGGAAAAGACGTTTTATTTTTTGTCGACAATATCTTTAGATTCACACAAGCTGGTTCTGAAGTTTCTGCTCTTTTAGGAAGAATGCCATCTGCAGTAGGTTATCAGCCAACTTTGGCTACTGAGATGGGAGCGATGCAAGAAAGAATTACCTCTACTAAAAACGGATCGATCACATCCGTACAAGCAGTATATGTTCCTGCAGATGATTTAACAGATCCTGCTCCAGCAACTACATTTGCTCACTTAGATGCAACTACAGTATTGTCTAGAAAAATTGCTGAACTTGGTATTTATCCTGCGGTTGATCCTTTAGACTCTACTTCAAGAATTCTTGCTCCAGAAATAATAGGAGATGAACATTATAACTGTGCACAAAGAGTTAAAGAACTTTTACAAAAATATAAAGAACTTCAAGATATCATCGCTATTTTAGGAATGGAAGAGCTTTCGGAAGAAGATAAACTTTCAGTTTATAGAGCTAGAAAAGTTCAAAGATTCCTTTCTCAGCCTTTTCATGTTGCTGAACAATTTACTGGAATACCTGGAGTTTTAGTTGATATTAAAGACACTATAAAAGGATTCAATATGATAATGGATGGTGAGTTAGATCACATTCCTGAATCGGCATTTAACCTTAAAGGAACTATTGAAGAAGCTATTGAAGCTGGTGAAAGAATGCTAGCTGAAGTATAAGACGAAAAAATATGTACTTAGAAATCGTTAGCCCAGAAAAGACACTATTTAGTGGAAATGTAGATTCAGTATTGGTTCCTGGAACAGATGGATCTTTCCAAATGTTAGATAATCATGCGCCTATTGTTTCTACTCTAATTAATGGGACTGTGAAAATTTTAGGTCAAATTAGTGACTCAATTGATTTAGCAGAAGATTTTTCTAAAGTAAGTTCAAAAGAAACACACCTAAATATAACCTCCGGTGTTATTGAAATGAAAGAAAATAAAGTGATTATTTTAACTGATTAAAATAAACTTTAGTTAAATTCAATAGCTATATAACATTAGTGTTTAGTTAATTATATGAAAGTAAACTTTTCTATATTCCTTTTTTTTACACTTCAATTTTTATTATCTCAAGATCCAATTAATGATCAGGTTTTAGATGAAGTGGTTGTTTCTTCCTCGAAAATAAATTTACCTTTTTCAAAAAATTTTAGAACAATAAAAATTATTAGTTCAAAAGAAATTGCTGTTAGTTCTGCCTCAAATGTCTCAGATTTATTACAGCAGACTATAGGGATTGACATTAGGAAAAGAGGCGTTTCAGGAACTCAAGGTGATTTATATATAAGAGGAGGAGGGTTTGATCAGACTTTACTTCTAATTGATGGTATGAAGATGGATGATGCCCAAACTGGTCATCATACTCTTAATATGATTCTCCCTCTTTATTTAATAGAAAGAATCGAAATCATAAAAGGTCCTGCTGCAAGAATCTTTGGGCAGAATGCTTTTAATGGAGCTATTAATATTGTTACTAAAGAATTAAAATCAGAGAAAATAAAGAAAAATATTAATATTCGTGAATTGTCTTTTGGGTCTTATAGTCAGAAAAATCTTGCTATAACCTCTTCTGTATTTAAAGAAAAAATTAAAAGTATTTTTAGTTTTTCTACTAACAAATCAGATGGATATAGACATAATACCGATTTCATTAACACAAATTTTTTTAATAAAACTTCTTTTAAAATAAATGAACACCCAATTGATGTAATCAGTTCTTTTTCACAGCGTAAATTTGGAGCAAATGGATTTTATGCAAGCCCTAGTGCTACTGAGCAATATGAAGAAACGCAGGCTAGTTTATTAGGCGTTTCAACAGTTATAAAGTCTAAAAACTTAATACTTAAACCTAGACTTTATTGGAAACGTGGTCAAGATATGTATATCTATATAAGGGACAACCCCTCTGTTTACAGAAATCTTCATAAAACCAATAAGGTTTCAGCTGAATTAAGTGCCTTATATTTTTCTGATTTAGGTACTACAGGTTTTGGTATAGACCTTTCTAGTGTTAATATTACCAGCAATAATTTAGGAGAACATAATAGAGTTACTGCTAATGCTTTTTTTGATCATACTTTCGAATTTTTTAATGATAATTTAAGCGTATCACCAGGTCTAGCCGTTAGCTATTTCTCAGATTTATCTTTTCATAGTTTTCCAGGAATTGATTTAGGATATCATCTTAGTTCTAAATTAAAAGCTTATAGTAATATTGGTAAAACTTATAGAATACCAACTTATACAGACTTATATTATAGTGATAAAACTACGGTTGGAAATGAGGACTTGAACCCTGAACAAGCAACTTCTTCTGAGCTTGGTTTTAAATACAATGGTTCGAAATTTGACTTATCTGCTGCCGTGTTTTCAAGAAAGTCTAAAAATATTATAGACTATGTAAAGAAAAATGAAAATGATTTATGGAAAGCTGTTAATATAGGTTCGCTTAATACAACTGGATTTGAATTAGACATGATATATAGTTTTTTAAGTAATGACCTTTCTATAAATACTTTTAGTTTGGGATATTCTAGTCTTAAAGATGATAATTACGTTAGTAATATAAATTATTCAAAATATTCATTAAACTCCTTAAAAAGTCATTTTATTTCTAAGCTTAATTATAATTATAAAAAGACTTCTTTTTCTACTGTTTTTAAATATGCTCAGCGATCGGACGGATCTAATTATTCGGTTTTAGATTCTAAAGTATTTTACAAATCCTTTTTTATAAACGTAAATAACATATTAGATGTGGTTTACTCAGAAACTAATTTAGTCCCTATGCCAGGAAGAAACGTGTTGTTAGGGCTCTTGTACCGAATAAACTAAATCACCCGAAACAAACGTTTTTAGAACTTTAGTTTTATAAGTTTGATCAATTTTGACACGCATTATATCTCTATCTATTATAATAAAATCTGCTAACTTTCCTTTTTCTATACTGCCTTTTTCTTTTTCTTCAAAGTTTAAATAAGCAGCCCAAATTGTCATTCCTTTTAAAGTTTCTTCTCTAGAAAGGGCATTATTAGATTCAAATCCATTTTTTGGATAACCACTCAAATCTTTTCTAGAAATAGCAGCATAAAAAGTATGAAATGGATTGACTTTCTCAACAGGAAAATCAGTACCTAGTCCAATGACCTTAGATCTATTTAATAGAGCTTTATAGGAATAAGCCCCATTTATTCTATTAGGACCAACTCTATCTTCAGCCCAATACATGTCACTTGTTGCATGGGTTGGTTGAACAGAGGGAAGTATTTTATTATTGAAACCTTTCATATCCTCTAAGTCTATGATTTGAGAATGTTCAATTCTCCATCTTGGATCTTTTTTATTTTCAAGAACCTTTGAATAGGTGTCGATTAATAACTTAACTGTTGAATCTCCAATGGCATGAGTGTTCATTTGAAAATTAGCCTTAGCAATTCTAGAGGCTAACTTTTTTAGATCATCAGGATTTGTGATTAATTTTCCGTAGTTATTAGGGTCATCATGATAAGGTTTTTTCAAAGTAGCTCCTCTTGAACCTAATGCGCCATCTCCGTAAACTTTCACAGAACTCACATTTAATTGTGGCGTTTTAATAGGACCCTTTTCAAGAAAATAATCTAGATTATTTTTAGAATTACTAATCATGGCATAAATTCTGATTTTTAATTCTTTCTTTTTATGTAGACTATCTATTAATAGAATTATTTCTTTAGATAAACCAGCATCATCAACTGTAGTTAGACCATTTTTAAAACAAATTTTTTGAGCATTTAACAGAGCTTGTTCTTTTTCGTTAATTGATAATTCTGGCAAGATATTATCAATTAAGCTCATTGGACCATCAACTAATACACCAGTTATTTTTCCATTCATTTTTATAATGGTCCCATTACTAGATTTAGTGTCATTTGTTATTTTAGCTAAATCAAGAGCTTTTTGGTTAACCAAATAGGCATGACCATCAATTCTTTCTAAAACAACAGGAATATCAGGATAAAGCCTGTCTAACTCGCTTTTTTCTGGAAACTTTTTTACTTTCCAATCATTTTGGTCCCAACCTCTTCCTTTAATAACTGAATTATTAATATTTGAGTTTGATTCTAATCTTGACAAAACTTCTTTAAATGATTGAGTTCCTACTAAATCTATGACTTGTTGATTCAAGCCTAAGCCATAGAAATGGCAATGTGCATCAATTAAACCAGGAAGTACAGTAGAACCATTTAAATCAATTATCTCTTTTGAATTATATTTATTTATAATATCATTTGTTCCAATTTCATAAAAAACCCCGTCTTTAATTACTAAAGCATTAGACACTTTAAATTCTTCATTAACAGTGTATATGTTTCCATTATAAATAATAAGGTCAACATCAGTCTTACAACTCAAAAAAAACAAAGATATTATTAAAAGTATTTTCTGATTAAATTTCATAGATCTTTTGGTAAATTAAACTGCTTTCCCATCCTCTGTATAGTAAATACGATAGAATTTTTTTCTTTTTCTCTAATGATGTTAGTTCATCCAAAGATGATAATTTTTTATTAAATATTTCTTCAAATCTATTGAGGTATTCTAACTCATCAATTTCTTTCAAGCCCTGATTGATGTTATAGGTTGAGATATTTCTTTTTTTAAGCTCATTTATAATTCTGATTTTACCCCAATTTTTAATTTTAAACTTCCCTCTAACGAAACTTTCGCAAAATCTGGTTTCGTTCAAAAAATTTTCACTAATTAAATTTGAAATAATCTGATCAACACCTTCTGGAATGATATTAAATGTTTTTAATTTTTGATGAACCTCTTTGTGGCATCTATCTTGATATGAGCAGTAGTGTTGTAGTTTTGTTTCTACTTCTTTTATTGTAAAATCTCCATTATTCATTCTTGAAAATTAGAACAATTTATGACAAAAAAAAAGCGGCAAAAGCCGCTTTTATGCATTGATGATTTTACCATTCTTGTTAAAGAATCTAAAATGTAAATAGGTGTATGCGTCTCTTGGGATAATTTTAATCCATCTTTTATGTTCAATGTACCAATTCAATCTTATGGAAGGATATCCACTCTTTACATATGCAGCAATAAATGGATGCAAGTGTAAAACGATTTTTTCGTTATTGTACTTTGTTGTTTTTAAAATTTTCTCAAGTTTGCTATTAATTTTATCAATTAAAACAATTGGAGCTTCTACAGTCCCATTAATATTTGGATTTAACTCTACCGTTTTTATGTCCATTTCCGATCTGACTCTTTGACGAGTCATTTGAATTAATCCAATTTTACTAGGGGGAAGTATCTTGTGTTTTGCTCTGTCAGAATTCATTTCATTTGTGAAATGATCAAAGAGTTTTTTTCTGTTTTCAGCAGTGGCCATGTCAATAAAATCGACAACAATAATACCACCCATATCTCTAAGTCTAAGTTGTCTGGCTATTTCAGTAGCCGAAACAAGGTTGACGTCAAGAGCAGACTCTTCTTGATTTTTTGCTTTTGTTGATCTGTTTCCACTGTTGACATCAATAACATGGAGAGCTTCTGTGTGCTCAATGATTAAATAAGCTCCTTTGCTCATTGTTACTGTTCTGCCAAAAGCAGTTTTTATTTGACGCTCAATTCCGTATTCTTCAAAAATGGGTGTGTCAGAATTATGAAGTTTTACTATAGATTGTTTATTAGGAGCAATCTGTTGTAAATAATCTTTTATTTCTGAATACATGGATTTTTGATTCACATATATTCCAGTGAATGAGTCGTTAAATATATCTCTTAAAATAGACGAAGACCTGTTTAATTCGCTTTGTACTTTTATAGGAATTTCTGAACCTTGAATTTTTTTACAAAGTTCTGTCCAATGACCGTGAAGATTTTGAAGGTCTTTGTCAAGCTCAGCAACTTTTTGATCTTTTGCTACTGTTCTTACAATGACACCAAAACCTTTAGGCTTAATACTTTGAACTAATCTTTTTAGTCTACTTTTTTCTTCTCTACTCTCAATTTTTTGAGAAATAGATATTCGGTTAGAAAAGGGAACTAAAACTAAAAACCGTCCAGCGAATGATAATTCAGAACTTATTCTAGGTCCTTTTGTAGAAATTGGTTCTTTTATAATTTGAACCAATACTGATTGATTAGGGCTTATAACATCTGAGATACTGCCTTGCTTGTCAATTTCTGTTTCAAATTGAAATTTATCAAGTGAAAAATTTTTTATTTTACCTGCGCTTACACCTTTTATGAACTTAATTAATGATAGAATTCTTGGACCTAAGTCGTGATAATGTAGAAATGCGTCTTTTTCGTAGCCTACATTTACAAATGCAGCATTCAAACTAGAAATTGTTTTTTTAGTTTTAGCTAGAAAAATATCTCCAACATTAAATTTGTTTCCATCTTTTTGTTTATGAAGTTCAATTAATTTACCGTCTTTTAGTAAGGCAAAATCAACAGCTGAGGAATTCGAACGAATAATTATTTCTTTACTCATAATATTGATTTTTAATATTCATATAGGAATGAATGGGTTATACTATTATACACAGGATTTTTACTTATACATCGAGATTTTTAGTGATGAATTACACTAAAGTTATCTCATTTCAAAGAACTTAATATTCATTAAGAAAAAGTTATACTATTTCTTTTTGTGACGATTAGCACGGCTTCTTTTCTTTCGCTTATGGGTAGCTACCTTGTGCCTTTTTCTTTTTTTACCACTTGGCATAATTTTTATTTTTTAAAATATTAGTTATTATCTTTTACACCTTGAGTAAAAACTTTCGCAGGTTTAAAAGCTGGAATATGATGTTCTGGTATTCTAATAGTTGTATTTTTTGAAATATTTCGACCTGTTTTTTCAGCTCTTTTCTTAACGATAAAGCTTCCGAATCCTCTTAAGTAAACATTTTCTCCATTATTTAAGGATCCTTTTATTTCTTCCATTAAGTTTTCAACTGTTGCTAATACTTCATTTTTTTCTAATCCTAAATTATTTGAAATCTTTGATACAATCTCCGCCTTGGTCATATTCTTATTTTTTATATGTTTACTTTTAAAGGAGCCAAATATATAAATTTATATTCATAATTCATTCTTTATACAACTCTAAAACTCATAATTATTTTGGATCGAATTTTATTAAAAAACATCACTAATACCTTTTCAATAATACTTTTTAGTTGGTATTTTAAAAACAAAAGAGATTTACCTTGGAGAAATACAAAAGATTCATATAAAATATGGCTGTCAGAAATAATATTACAACAAACTCAGATTAAACAAGGTTTACCATATTATTTAAGATTTCTTGAAAAATATCCGGATGTTAAAGCGCTTTCTAGTGCTTCAGAAAATGATATTTTAAAATTGTGGGAAGGCTTGGGTTATTACAGTAGAGCAAGGAACCTATACAAGACTGCTAAAATTGTCACAAATGATTTATACGGGAAATTTCCAATAACTTACTTTGAATTATTAAAGCTACCAGGTATTGGGGATTATTCAGCTAGTGCAATTAGCTCATTCTCTAACAATCAGGTGGTTTCAGTTGTTGATGGAAATGTTTATCGATTTATTTCAAGACTTTTTGGAATTAACACTCCTATTAATACTTCTAAATCTTTAAAACAGTTTAAAGAAGTGACCATGAAATTAATTTCTCAAGATAATCCTAGTGATTTTAACCAAGCTATTATGGAATTTGGTGCTCTGATTTGTAAACCAGCGATTCCCTCTTGTTCTGTTTGCATTTTTAATGATCAATGCTATGCTTATAAAAATGATGTGGTCTTTGACTTTCCATATAAACTTAAAACTAAAAAATCTATAAATAGATTCTTTAATTATTTGGTTTTTGTTTCAGAAGGTGATCTAACAGTTTTAGAAAAGAGATCAAAAAAAGGAATCTGGCAAAATTTATATCAATTTCCGCTTTTTGAATCTGATCAGCTGGTTGACTTAAATGAAATAAATAAGCAGGTAGAATCTCTTGAATATGTATCAAGCACAAGAGAATCTATCAAGTTATTTAAAAATCAATCAATAGTTCACAAACTTTCTCATCAAAATATTTCTATTGCTTTTTGGATAATTAAGGTAAAAAGTTTAAATACAAATACTACAAGTTTTAATAAAATTAATTCTTTTCCTTTCCCTAAGCCGATATCTAATTTCCTGTCAATCTTTAACTTACAATGATTGGTTTTTTATATATTTGATATATAATTTTTTATCAGATGAGTGGATCTTTAAATAAAGTAATGCTAATTGGCAATTTAGGTGATGAAGTTAAAATGCATCACTTCGACGGAGGAGGTTGCATTGGAAGGTTTCCTATTGCCACTAATGAAAGCTATACAAATAAAACTACAGGTGAAAAGGTTACAAATACAGAGTGGCATAATCTTGTTGTTAAAAATAAAGCAGCCGAAGTTTGTGAAAAATATTTAAAAAAAGGAGATAAAATTTATGTTGAAGGGAAGATTAAAACTAAAAAATGGCAATCTGAAGATGGAGTTCAAAGATATTCTACAGAAATCCATGTATTTGAATTTAATTTTTTATCAACTAAAAATGACTCTAGTACTGATTCTTCTTTGAAAAATAATAATCAGCATCAGAGCGAATCATCAAATGAAACTAATCAAGCGGATGATTTACCGTTTTAAATCAACCATTACATAAATATTGGAGACACTAATAAATCTAATCAGCTTAACTCTTTTATTTGATTCCTATTCTTTGCTAATTAAAATAGTATTAATCTTATTATTACTTTTTAGTTCTGCATTAATTTCCGGATCTGAAGTAGCTTTTTTTTCACTTTCTAATACTGACATCAAAAAAGCCTCTAAATCAAGTAATAAAGCTTTAAAATTGATTTCAGAGTTAAGAAACAAGCCAAGAAGACTTTTAGCTGTATTGCTAGTTTCTAATAATTTTATAAATATTTCAATAGTACTCTTACTTTCTTCGTTAGGAGAGCTTTTCAATTTTTATGTACTCCCTCCCTGGGCGAATTTTATTTTAGAAGTTGGTTTTATTACCTTACTTATTTTATTATTTGGAGAAATCCTTCCTAAGGTCTATGCTCATAGAAATCCTATAGAGTTTTCAAAAAAAATGGCTTTATCAATTCAAATATTAGATAAATATATCTTCTTTTTTCTAACTATTCCAATGAGTAATATGACGGAATTTATTCAGAAAAAATTGGTTTTTAGAAAGACAAGCTTGTCTGTTGATAGATTGTCCGATGCTCTTAAGCTTACTGATAAAAGTGAAACTTCAAAAGATGAAAAAAAAATCTTAAACGGAATAGTCTCTTTTGGGAGTTTAGAGGTTAAACAAATAATGAAGCCTAGAATAGATGTTTTTTCAGTTTCAAAAGATATTAGTTTTATAGAACTAATTAAAACTGTCAAACAAAACAATTATTCGCGAATTCCTGTTTTCCAAGAAAAAATAGATAAAGTAGTTGGAGTGATTTATCTAAAAGATTTGTTTCCATATTTAAATAAAGATGAATTTAATTGGAACTCGTTAATTAGAGATCCTTATTTTATTCCTGAAAACAAAAAATTAGATGATTTATTAAAAGAATTCCAACAACTTAAAATGCATTTAGCTGTTGTAGTTGATGAGTATGGTGGAACGTCAGGGATTGTAACTATGGATGATATTGTCGAAGAAATTGTGGGTGATATAAACGATAATTTTAATCAGGACGACATCCCATATTCTAAAATAGACAAGAATAATTATATTTTTGAAGGGAAGACTAATCTTAATGATCTTTACAGAGTTCTTGAGGTTAATGATCAAAGTATTTTTGAAAATAAGAAAGGAGATTCCGAAACTTTAGCAGGATTTATTCTTGAACAAGTTGGTTTTTTTCCAAAAAAAGGATATTCAATCAAAGTTAATGACATCAAGTTTACTATAAATGAAATTGATAGAAAAAGAATTAAAAGAGTAAAAGTTAGTTTTAAGAAATAATGAAAAAATTATTTTTATTATTATTTGTAGTTTCAGCATGTGAACAGGTTTATTTGCCCAAACAAAAAGCGTTTTTTGCTCATCAATTTTCTGTTCCAAACTATAGTAATTTAATTCTATCCAATCGAAACACAGGTGATCCTTGTTTTTATAGCTTTCAAGTAAATAAACTATCTCAAATGGAATTTGATGAAAATTGTAATTCTGTTATTAAATATGATTTGTTAAAGTCAGAAGTATTTTTAACCAATATAAAAATTGATAATAATTTAGAGTTAGTTAGTTTGGATTTTAATAACAGAATAATAAAGAATTCTTTAAAATCTAGCGTAATAAAATCTAGTGAATTTAACGATGTAAATAAAAAAGTATATGCTAAGTATTTTACGTTTATAGGAAACAATCCCTCTAATACTCATTTTTACATCACAGATTCGATTTCAAACTATATAAGTGGATCACTTTATTTTGATTCTAAACCAAACTATGATTCTTTATTCCCCTCTATTCAGTATATGAATAATGATATTAAAAAAATCATTCAAACCTTTAAATGGAATTGATTTTTAATGTCAAATAGAAATAAAAAGTGGTTGTACTTAGCTATTCTTTCTCTTGTTTGGGGAAGTTCTTATATTTTAATAAAAAAAACCCTAATAGGGTTGTCTCCTCTGCAACTAGGAAGTCTTAGAATTATTTTTACCACTATAATATTGTTAGCCATAGGTTTCCCATCTTTAAAAAAAATCCCTAAAAATAAATGGAAATGGATTTTTTTAACTGGATATATTGGCTCTTTTTTCCCTTCTTTTTTGTTTGCTTTTGCTCAAACGGAAATTGATAGTGGAGTGGCAGCAATTTTAAACTCATTAACTCCGTTGGCTACACTTCTAATTGGTTTAGGATTTTTTAAATTTATTATAGATTCAAAGCAAATTGTAGGGGTTATAATTGGGTTAATAGGTTCTTTTTTGCTTATTTATGAAGGATCAACAATTAATCCAGATCAAAATTTATTGTTAGTAGCGTTCATTATTGTTGCTTCTATATGTTATGCCACATCTGTTAACATTTTAAAAGCTCATTTACAAGAAGTGCCCGCAATCTCTATTGCTTTAGGTAATTTTCTTTGTATTCTTCCGCCAGCTTTAATCATACTTTTTAGTTCAGGCTTTTTGAGTATCAATATTAGTGAAAGTCCTGAAGTGCAAAACTCTCTTTTTTATATTTTAATTTTAGCAATATTTGGAAGTGCATTTGCTAAAGTATTATTTAATAGATTTATTCAAATAGCCTCTCCAGTTTTTGCTTCTTCAGTAACCTACACTCTTCCGATTGTTGCTATAATGTGGGGATATCTAGATGGAGAATCTATTAATAATCGTCAATTATTAGCAACAGCAATTATTTTAGTTGGAGTTTATTTAGCGAATCGCAAGACAAATACTACTTAAAAAAACTATCGTCTATCTCTTCATTAAATTTTATAGATAAAATTTCAAAAACAATAGTTTGAGTCCCCGATGTTATTTCCCTTTTGTAAGGAAATAAAACCCCTTCTATTTCCTTGTAATTAGAATATTTAGTTGTTGATGTTATTTCATTGCCAGCTACATTGACAGTCTCCTCTTTTATTATTAGTAAATTACTTGCTGCATCATAGTATCTAAAGGACTTTTCATTTACTTTGATTTTATATAAATCTTTTCCGTCAATTGGATTCAAACTAATTATTTCCATTTTATTTGAATCAAGATACGTTTCTTCAAAAAGCCCTAATTTTTCTTTTTCTGAATTAACTTGATCTTCTTCTAAAGGAATTTTTTGTCCCATTTGTTCTATATAACCATTTTCTCCGTCAAATTTTTTGGACATTAAAATCCCCATTCCTTCAACTGACATAACTAATGAATTTAAATTAGGATGTTTTTGTTTTTCCTCTGCTGTAGGAGAAAAAGGTGTATTTGGAATTTTTACAGTGGCAATAGTAGAAATACTTTTAATTTCATTTAATTTATCAATTCCTCCGATTGTATTTAGGTAATTTTCGAAAATTGTTTTTACGTTAACTTCTTTGCTAATTTCTTTATTAAGAACAGGCTTGTCTACTTGAATACCATATTTATCAAAAAATAAGATTGGTATAATTTTATTTTCAAAACTAATTTTTTCAAGTTTATTAATTAACTCACTTCCTTTTCCAGTAATTATAATTTGACCTTTATCAATTTGAAAATATTTTTTTGAAACTCTAATAATATCTTTTTTAGAAACTTTATTAATGTTTGATAAATAGTTCTTATAAAAATCTTTATTTAAGTTTTGTGTTTTAATGTTCAAAGCATAATTAGCAATTGTTGATGGACTTTCAGAAGATAAAACAAAATTTCCAACGTACTTTGCTTTAACATCCGAGAGCTCTTTATCACTTACTTTAATAGTTTTAATTTTTTTAATTTCATTTAATAATTCAACCACAGCGCTATCAGTTACTTGAAATCTAGTAGACGTAGAAGCTCTAAATCTAGATTTTGTGTATTTACTTGATCCAATTGATGATCTAGCGGCATATGTATAGCCTTTAGTTTCTCTTATTTGCTTTTCTAATCTATTTTCAGGCCCTCCTCCTAAAATTTTATTGGCTACAATTACAGGGAAATAATCAGGATGACTCATCGATATGTCAACTAAATTTTGATAAACTATTTCAGATTGAATAGCATTTGATACGTCAACAAAGTTTACATTTAGTTCGTTAATTTCTGATGGTATTTTCCAATTTGAGGTATTTAATTTTCCTTTCTTCCATCCAGAAAATAAATTTCTGATCATTTTCCTAGTTTCATTAGGATTGAAATCACCAATTATTACCAAGTAAGAATTGTTAGGAATAAAGTTGTCTTTATAATATTTTTTTGCATCTTCAAAAGAGATGTTATTGATAGATTCTTCACTAATGAATTTTCCACTTGGATGATCTTTTCCATAAGCTAACACGCTTTCTACTCTTCTAGCTATTGCGGTTACGCTTTTTGAATTTGATTTTATTCCCTCTAGAGTTTTAGTCTTTTCTTTATCAAATTCTTCAGCTGAAAAAAGAGGGTTTAAAGCGCCATCAGCCATCATTTCTAACACTTTAGGAAAGAATCTAGATAATGATGATGCATACGCCCCTTCTGCATTTACACTTAATGTTGCGCCAAGAAAATCTATTTCTTCAATAAATGTATCTTTTGTAATTGATTCAGATCCTTTTCCAAGCATACTGGAGGTTAAGGAGTAAATACCATTTTTTGAACTACCAATCTTAGGCGGATTGTCTATTAATAGACTCGCAGAGACTCTTGGAAGTTTATGATTCTCAACCATTAGTACTTTTAAGCCATTTTTCAACTCAAATTCTATTGGTGTTCCAAGTTCTATGGTGGGAGTTGGTCCAGAAACAGGCATTTTAGAACGATCGACTTGACTAAATACTTGAGTAAAGAATAATAATAATGAGATGTTTAAATATAATTTTTTCATTTTATTGATTGTTGTTTTTAGGCAAATATTTTAATTCTAATCTTTGATTTTTATTTAAATACTTGTTAGCGACTTCTTGTATTTCTTTTTTAGTAATTGATTTGTAAATTTCAATTTCACTGTTAATTAAATTAACATTTTCATATAACATATGGTATCTTGCTAAAGAGTTTGCAATTCCACTGATTGTAGAATTAGAACTCACATACTGGCTTTCAAAAATATTTTGAAGTTTTTGAAAATCTCTTTCTGAAATTAATTCACTTTTTATTTTATCTATTTCTTCGTCAATTTCTAAAGTCATATCAGCCAGGCTAGTTTTTCCAAGTGGCAAGCCCCCAATTAGATAAATTCCGTAATCTTCTTGAGAATTATTGGAAGCAAATACCTGAAGAGCCATTTTCTTGTCATCAACTAATTTTTTATAAAGAACAGAGCTTTCGCCATTGCTTAAATAAGTTGAGATCATATCTAAAACTCTTGATTCTCTAGTTTTCATTGAAGGTATTCTGTAAGCAAGAATTTTAGCAGGAATTTGTATATTTTCATCAAATGCCTCACTGAATATGGTTTTTGTTATAGGGTTTTCTTTTGGAAAATCTCTTTTAATTTCATCTCCACGCTTAATACTACCAAAATATTTTTTTATTAATAATTTTGTTTGAGCGATCTCAAAATCCCCAGCAATTACTAATACAGCGTTGTTTGGTACATGGAATTTTTTATTAAATGCTTCAAAATCTTCAAGAGTAGCAGAATCTAAATGATCCATTTCTCCAATAACGGTTCCTTTGTACGGGTGTACCTTAAATATTTCTTCTTGAATTATATCAAAAAGCTTTGCATATGGACGATTTTCTCCTCTTCTTTTTTCTTCTTTTACTACTTCTTTTTGCGTATCTATCCCAATTTGATTTATCACTGAGTTTAACATTCTTTCAGATTCAAGCCATAGAGATAATTCTAAATTATTTGAAGGAAAGACAACGTAATAATAAGTTCTGTCAGCTGTTGTGTTAGCGTTAAAAAACCCTCCATTAGAATTAACTATAACATCCCACTGTCCTCTTTCAATATTTTTGGAACCTTCAAAAAGTAAATGTTCGAAAAAATGAGCGAACCCAGTTTTACCCTCACTCTCATCTTTAGCTCCGATATGATACATTACTGAAGTTGTAATAACGGGAGTTGAATTGTCTTGATGTAAAATTACATCTAATCCATTCTCTAAAGTGTATTTTTCAAACTCTACAGATTGAGAATAAGAGTTGCTTATATAGGACAAGCTTAAAAGTGATAAAAAAATAAGATTTTTCATTTTAAAAAATTTGAATAACAAATCTATAAATTATATTATTACTTCTACAATCTAGCCTGTTTTTAAACCTCTAATCTTGTTTTATTGAAGCACACAGATTATTATTTATAAATTTATTGTTATATATGATGAATCCATGTATATTTGCACACGTTTTTGATTAAAAAAATAAATTATGTACGCAATAGTAGAAATAGCCGGTCAACAATTTAAAGTTGAAAAAGATCAAAAAGTCTTTGTAAATAGACTTGAGGGAAAAGAAGGTTCGAAAGTTACTTTTGACAATATATTATTACTAGACAATGCTGGAAAAATTGCTTTAGGAGATCCTTCTTTAAAGGGGGCAAGTGTAGAGGCAAAAATTTTAAAGCATTTAAAAGATGATAAAGTAATTGTTTTTAAGAAAAAACGAAGAAAAGGATATAAAGTAAAGAATGGTCATCGTCAACTTTTGACTGAAATCATGATTGAAAATATTTTAGAAAAATCAAAAAAGACAGAAACGAAAGCTAAAGAAGAAGTGAAAGTTTCTGAAATAAAAACAAAAACTGTTGCTTCTAAAACTGAAAAGGCTCCTGCTAAAAAAACAGCTGTAAAAAAACCAGTTGCTAAAAAACCAGTTGTTAAAAAACCAGTTGCTAAGAAATCAGTTGCAAAAAAAGTAGTTGTAAAAAAGACAGTAAAATAAGCTTAATTAAATTCTTATAAAATGGCTCATAAAAAAGGTGTAGGTAGTTCAAAAAATGGTAGAGAATCAGAATCGAAAAGACTAGGAGTCAAAATTTTCGGTGGTCAAGCTGCTATAGCTGGAAATATTATTTTACGCCAAAGAGGAACTCCTCATAAACCAGGTGAGAATGTTTATGTTAGTAAAGATCACACTTTACATGCTAGAGTAGATGGTATCGTTAAGTTTACTAAAAAGAAAGACAACAAATCTTTTGTCTCTATTGTTCCTTTTGAAGCTTAAACTCTCAAATTAATTCATAATTATTTATTAATATCAGAATAGTTTAATAACTTGAATTATGCCGATATTTAAAGACTTAGAAATCGTTCCTGATACATTTGTTCTTGTTTGGGAAATAATAGAGTCTGAAATTTCTTTGTTAGAAAATTTAAAAAGTTCTAATAAAATTACACTAAAATTAAATCAACTTAAAAATAGTACTCACCGGAGACAATTTTTAAGTAATCTTCAGCTGTTAAATCTTAAAAACATATCCTTTAAAGATTTAGAATATAATAATAATGGTAAGCCAGAAATGAAAGATAAATTTATTTCTTTCTCTCATTCCTTTGATTTTTCAGCAGTTGTTATTTCAA
>Ga0307995_1000643_pt1 | contig 23622 bp, 25 predicted proteins | sample EllFjometagen262_FD_203132 | JGI IMG/M metagenome (GOLD analysis project Ga0307995, IMG submission 203132) | Marine microbial communities from Ellis Fjord, Antarctic Ocean - #262 | ecosystem: Environmental > Aquatic > Marine > Unclassified | place: Southern Ocean | collected 2014-11-02 | reverse complement strand
TATTATAAATGAAGCTATAAAAAATGTATCAATAAACTTTAACTATTCTTACCTTGTGATTGCGAAAATAACTATGCTAAACAATGAATATACGTTAATAAAAGACACCTTATTTCAAGATATTAAAAAGATTAAGTAATGAAAATTATATCAAACATTTTAATTAGCCTAATCAAATTTTACAAAATGGTTATTAGCCCCTACTTAACTCCTACCTGTAGATATCTTCCAACTTGTTCCGAGTATGCAATTGAATGTCTAAGAGTGTATGGACCTATTATAGGTATCTCAAAAAGTATAAAAAGAATTTTTTCATGTCACCCTATAAAAATATTGGGTGGTGGTGAAGGGTTTGATCCAGTAAACAAAGACTTAAAGGCTAAAAAATAATGGATACCAGAAATGTAATAGCAGCCATATCATTATCAGCAGCTGTTATAATCTTATATTCCCTTTTTTTTGAACCAGATCCCCAACTTATTAAACAAAATTTAACTGAAAAAAACAAAATTGAAAATAATACTGATACTCCCAGCTTAGATAAGGATGAAAACTTTACAAAACTTTCAAGAGAAGATGCTTTAAAAGAAAATGAAAGAATTCAATTTGAAAATAGTAGTATTGTTGGATCTATTTCTTTAAAAGGTGCGGCAATAGATGATTTAACTTTCAAAGAATATAATGTTGAACTTAATGGAAGTGATAAAATAACTCTATTGAGCCCAAGAAGTGTTGAAGGTGGTTACTTAATCGAAAGTGGGTTTGTAAGCACTAACAAAAATATAGACATACCTGATGCTTCTACAGTTTGGAAGGTTTCTGGAAATAAAAGATTAACTAATAATAGTCCTATAAAATTAACATGGGGTAACTCTCAAGGCATTACATTTGAAAAGTATATAAGTTTAGATGATCAATTCTTATTTACTGTAAAAGAAAAAATAATCAATTCATCAGATAAGTCTTATAATTTTTATTCCTACGGACAAATAATTAGAAATAAATTACCAGAAATATCTGGTTTTTATATTTTACATGAGGGATTTCTATCTGTACTTGATGACCAGTTAATTGAAGAAGATTATGATGATATTCAGGAAAAGAAATTTACTCAAACTGCGCAAGAAGGATTTGTTGCTATTTCGGATAAGTTTTGGGTTACATCGGTTATACCACCTAAAGGTAAAGAGTTTAAAACAACTTTTGACTATAAAAATAAATTCAGAGCTAACTACATATCCACAAAAGGTATTGAGGTTAAAGCAAATAGTTCTATTGAAGAAAAAATTCAAATTATAGTTGCAGCTAAAAGAGTAAATGTCATTGACGGTTATGCTGAAAGCCTAAATATTAATAAATTTGATTTAGCGATTGATTGGGGGTTTATGTATTTTATAACTAAGCCTTTATTTTTTGTACTGGACTATTTCTTTAAATTGCTTGGCAATTACGGTTTAGCGATTATCGCAGTTACAGTTTGTATTAGATTAGCTTTCTTTCCTCTTGCCAACTTTAGTTTTAAGTCGATGGGAAAGATGAAGTTATTAGCTCCAGAAATGGCCAGATTAAAAGAAATTCATAAAGATGATAAAATGAAATTACAACAAGCAATGATGGCTCTTTATAAAAAAGAAAAGGTTAACCCTATGAGTGGTTGTCTACCTATACTGGTTCAGATTCCAGTTTTCTTTGCTTTATATAAAGTTTTATTTGTAACTATTGAAATGAGACATATGCCATTTTATGGATGGATACACGACTTGAGTGATAGAGACCCAACATCTTTATTTAACATTTTTGGTTTACTTCCTTGGAATCCACCCTCTTTCTTATTAATAGGTGCATGGCCTATCATTATGGGTATCACTATGTTCATACAGCAAAAGCTTAACCCAACGCCGCCAGATCCAATACAGGCTAAAATTTTTATGTTCTTTCCAGTTTTTCTAACTGTAATCCTTGCACCGTTTCCTGCAGGTCTTGTTATCTATTGGAGCTTCAACAATATCTTCACAATGATTCAACAATACATTGTTCAAAGAAAAATGACTATTAAAACAGCTTAAATGTCATCGTTAAAAGAAGAAGAATTAATAAACATTTTACCTAAAGACGGCCCAACAGTTAGAGAGGTAATAAAATACTTAGAAAAGTATAATGATGAATTTATTGTTATTAAGTGTGGTGGTAGTGTTTTAGTTGATCCAAAATTATTTGAAATTTTTATTAAAGATGTTGTTGTTTTAAACAAGCTTGGCTTTAATCCTATAATTGTTCACGGTGGTGGAAAAAGAATTAATAGCAAGCTTTCTGAGGTTAATATTAAAAGTAATTTTATTAATGGGCTAAGAGTTACTGATAAAGATACCATCAATATAGTTGAGGATGTGTTGATTGAATTCAACAAGAAAATTGTAGGATCTTTAAGTGATTTGTCCTGCAAGGCCAAAAGGATTACCACAAAAGAAAATAATATAATTACTGTCACACAAGAAAATAAAGACCTTGGTTTTGTAGGAACACCCACTAAAATTAATAAGGATTTCTTAAACGAAATTGTAAAATTGAATGAAGTGCCAGTGATTGCTCCTCTTGGGTTAAATAAAGATAATCAGACTTTTAATATTAATGCTGACACTGCAGCAGGCTCGATTGCAATTGAATTAAAAGCTAGAAGATTAATGATTATTAGCGATGTAGAGGGTGTATTAGATAGTAAAAAAAAACTAATACCTGAAATTAACTCTCAAAAAGCCAAAGAATTAATTGATCAAGAGGTTATATCTGGTGGCATGATACCTAAAATTAATAATTGTCTAAATGTTGCAAGTAATGGTGTAAAAGGGGTAGTGATAATTGATGGAAGAAAAAATCACTCAATTCTTTTTGAGCTATTATCAGATAAAGGTTCTGGAACATTAATTAGAGAATGAAAAATTTACTTAATATAAAATACTGGCTATTTGACCTTGATAACACTCTTTATAGTGGTCAAACAAAAGTTTTTTCAGAGGTCGACAAAAAAATGTCTTCCTTTATTTCAAAAAAATTTAATGTGGATTTAATTAAAGCAAGAAAAATTCAAAAAGAATACTTCTACGAATATGGAACAACATTATCAGGGTTAATGAATCATGATAAAATTGACCCACATGAATTTCTTGAATTTGTTCATGATATAGATATTAGCTGGCTTCCAAAAGATAAAACATTAAGAGAAGAATTAATTAAAATTAAGGAAAAGAAATATATTTTTACAAATGGTTCTCATGCTCATGTTGAAAACGTAACTAAACAACTGGGTATAGATGGCTTGTTTGATGGAGCATTTGATATTGTTGATGCCAACTTTATCCCAAAACCAAAAATCGAACCTTACAAAAAAATAGTAGAAAAATTCGATTTAGATCCAACAAAATCGATATTGATTGAAGATATTGCTCATAATTTAGAACAAGCTAAGAACCTAGGAATGAAAACTTGTTGGCTTGAGAATGATGAGGCTTTTGCAAAAAAAGATGCTGATAAACACTATATTGATTATAAGATTAAGATCTTGCCTTCTTTTCTTCAAGAAATTAATATATTAAAATCACAATAAAACTAACCTACAAAAAATAAGTTAAAACTATGAAAGAATTTGAAAACATTATCAATACAGCTTGGGACAATAAAGATTCAATTAATAGTCAATCAGACCAGTCAATATTAAATGCAATTAAAGAAACAATTGAACTTGTTGACAGGGGTGCTTTAAGAGTTGCTGAAAAAAAAGATAATGAATGGGTAGTTCATCAGTGGATTAAAAAAGCAATCCTTTTAAGTTTCAAAACTAACGAAATGCAAACTCTTACAGGTCCATACGCTACATGGTGGGATAAAGTTAGAGGAAAAACTGCAGGCTGGGGAAGAGAAGAGCATAAAAAAGCTGGATTTAGAATGGTACCCAATGGAGTAGTTAGACACGGATCTTTCATTGGAAAAAATGTTGTCTTGATGCCTTCATTTGTAAACATTGGAGCTTATGTAGATGAAGGAACTATGGTCGATACTTGGGCATCAGTTGGGTCCTGCGCACAAATAGGTAAGAACTGTCACATATCTGGTGGCGCTGGAATTGGTGGGGTATTAGAACCAATGCAAGCTAATCCAACGATTGTTGAGGATAACTGTTTTGTTGGAGCTCGTTCTGAAATAGTTGAAGGAGTAATCGTAGGTGAAGGATCAGTTTTATCTATGGGTGTGTTTATTGGTCAATCTACAAAAATTGTTTACAGAGAGACCAGTGAAGTAATCTATGGAAAAATTCCTCCTTACTCAGTAATAGTCCCTGGTAGTTTACCAAGTAAAGATGGTGAGGGCCCTGCTTTATATTGTGCAGTTATAATAAAACAAGTTGATGAAAAAACTAGAGCTAAAACTTCTATTAACGATCTATTGAGAGACTAAATGCCAACTTATAATGAAATTACATTAGCAAAAGAGCTAATAAGATTTCCAAGTATTACACCACTTGATGTGGGTGTAATTAAATTCTTAGCCAATAAACTAACTGCAATTGGCTTTAAGTGTAAAGTTTTAGAATTTAAAGACAAAAACTCAAAGCCAGTTAAAAATTTATATGCAAGATTAGGTAGTCAACAACCTAATTTTATGTTCGCAGGCCACTTAGATGTGGTACCTCCAGGAAATTTGAAAGATTGGACTGTGAAACCATTTAGTCCTGCTATTAAAAAAAACCATCTAATTGGAAGGGGTGCTAATGACATGAAAAGTGCAATAGCAAGTTGGGTTGTTGCAGTAAATAATTTTGTAGAAGGTAATAAAAAATTCAAGGGTTCTATTAGCTTATTAATTACAGGTGATGAAGAGGGTGTTGCTATTAATGGTACTAAGAAAGTAGTTGATTACTTGAAAAAGAAAAAGGAAAAAATAGATTTTTGTTTAGTTGGAGAGCCTACTAATCCAAACAAACTTGGTGAGATGATTAAAATTGGTAGAAGAGGAAGTATTAATGCGGAATTAACTATAATTGGAACTCAAGGCCATGTTGCGTATCCTCATCGTGCTAACAATCCATCAACTTCAATGATCAAAATATTAGATAAAATAAAAAAAATAAAATTTGATAAAGGGACAAAAGATTTTCAACCAACAAATTTAGAGATAACCAAAATCAATATCGATAATACTGCTGATAACATTATACCAAATCTTGCAAGTGCAACTTTTAATATAAGGTTTAACAATAAACACTCATCTTCTGACTTAAAAAAAAGATTAAATAAAATTTTTAAAGATATTACTAAAAAAAATAAATCTAATTTTAAAATAGAATATCGTGTATCAGGTGAAGCTTTTTTAACTAAGCCTAATAAAACTACTTACATGATTCAAGATGTTATAAAAAAAATTACAAAAATTAAACCTCAACTATCCACAACAGGTGGGACTTCAGATGCAAGATTTATTAAAAAAATTGCCCCATGCTTGGAATTTGGCCTTGTAGGTAAAACAATGCATAAAATAGATGAAGCAGTATCTATTCCAGATTTAAAAAAATTGACTAAAATATATACTGAAATTCTTAGAAATTACTTTTAATGATTTACATTAAAACACATATTTCCAAAGAACTAAGTGACATGGATGATGAATTAAAAGCTATTTATTATTCTAAAAATACATTTTTTTTTACTTTTGAAAATAGCGAACATCGAAATGAATTTGTAAAAAAAATAAAGAGATGACAAAAGTAGAACAAGAAACTATTTATCAAGAGTATTTCTCTTAAATGAAGACTGGTTTAATAACTTCTGATACTTATCAAAATCATGATACTGGTGATGGACATCCAGAAAAAATAGATAGAGTTACAGCAGTTATTGATAATTTTAAAAGGTTAGATAATAAAGATTTAATTTGGAAAAAACCTTCAAAATTTGATAAATCACTTTTAGAAATAACTCACAATTCTGATTATATAAATTTTGTAGAATCATCTTTTCCAAAAAAAGGATTATTTTTTTTAGATGGAGACACAATTGTCTCCCCAGGAAGTAAGGAGGCTACCTCAGATGCTGTAGGATCGATCATTAGAGCTATAGATGGTGTTCTAAATTATGAATTTAAAAACGCTTTTTGTGCTGTTCGGCCTCCAGGCCATCATGCAAAAAAGGATAAAGCTATGGGTTTTTGTATCTATAATAATGTAGCTGTTGGAGCTAATTATTTAATAAATAAATATAAACTCAAAAAAGTTGCAATTATTGATTTTGATGTTCATCATGGAAATGGAACACAAGATATTTTTCATGATAATGAAAAAGTTTTGTATATTTCAACTCATCAATTTCCCTACTACCCAGGGTCTGGTACAGAAAAAGAAAAAGGTAAATACAATAATATATTTAATATTCCTCTTCCTGCTGGCACAACCTCTGAAGAGTATTTAAATGCCTATGAATTTGTACTCAAAAAAATAAAAGCCTTTAAACCAGAATTTATATTACTATCTGCAGGCTTTGATGCACATAAAGATGATCCCCTAGCTCAATTTGAGTTAGATAGTAAAGATTTTTATGAAATTACAAAAAGAACCTTAGATCTATCTAAATTATATTGTGATGGAAAAGTAGTTTCTATTCTTGAGGGTGGTTATGACCTCTTAGCTCTTCAAGAGAGTACTGAAATGCACGTAAAGGCGTTATTAGAATTTAATTGATAATTTCTCAATAGAGATTAAATAACTCACAATGAAACTTTATAAAATTACAAAATCAGACATCGATAAAAAAGGACGCGGTCTTTACGCTACACAGAATATTAATGAAGGTACTAGGATTATAGATTATGTTGGTAAAATTATTACAAAAAATCAAACAGAAACATCTCAAAAGTTTGATAATGCAAAACCTATCTATTTATTTAATCTGAATAAGAAATATGACATGGATGGAGATGTTTCTTGGAACCCTGCACGATTAATAAATCACTCCTGTTCTAATAATTGTGACTACAACGGAACAGGCTTAAAATTATGGGTGATTGCTATAAGAGATATTAAAAAAGGAGAAGAAATAACTGCTGATTATGGATTTGGTTACGATGAGGATTATAAACAATTTCCGTGTAAGTGCAGATCTAAAAACTGTTGTGGCTATATTGTAAGAGCTGAATCAAGATGGAGAATTAATAAAAAATTCAGTATTGGCCAACAAAAGACTAGTAAATAACTTTTTCTAAAAATAATCCCTCTGCTGGTGCGGGTGGTGCACAATGAGTTCTTTTTTTTGATTTTAAAACAATATTAAATTTTTTTAAATCCCATTTTTTTTCTCCTAAATATTTTAAACATCCAACCATTGATCTAACTTGCTGTTGTAAAAATGATTGAGATTTAAACTGAATTTCAATCCGTCCTTTAGTTGATTTTATTTTAATGGTTTTAATGGTTTTAATTGGACTTTTGGCATTACAGCTTGAAGACCTAAATGTTGAAAAATCTTTAGTACCTAAAAGTTTTTTTGTACCTTTTTTCATTAGCAGTACATCAAGTTCTTTGATTATGTGCCACCCTCTTTCTTTTTCTATTGAGGGCCTACTTAGTCTATTTAAGATCACATATTTATAAACTCTCTGCTTAGCAGAAAACCTTGCGTGAAAATTTAATTTTTTTTTTTTTATATCTATAATTGAAATAGCCATATTATTAACAAAGTGATTTATGGATTTTAAAAATTTATCTAGATTTTGAATTTCTTTTTTACAATCAAAATGAGCTGATTGTTCAATGGCATGAACACCTGCATCTGTTCTGCCAGATCCAACTAAATTTACTTTTTCTTTTAAAAGTTTTGATAATTTTTTCTGTATTAATTTTTGAATTGATTTTCCCTTGGACTGAATTTGCCAGCCAATAAAATTAGTTCCAACATATTCAATTAGAATTTGGTATCTATACATTATTTAAATTTGAGCCTTTTTTAATCTGTGATCCAAGCATAAATTCACTAATGTTTTGAGGTCTTTTTCCCTGTCTTTGAATTTCTAAAACTTTTATTGATTTTTTATTACCACAACTAATCTCTAAAAAGTTATCTAATACTTCACCAATTTCACCACTACCAGAAGCTCGGGTTGCCTTTAGAATTTTGTATCTTTCACCCTTGTAGATAAAAAAAGCACCAGGACTTGGATACAATCCATTTATTTTACCAATAATACTTTCTGCACTTTCGTTCCATTTTATTTGTCCTTCGTTCTTTTTTATTTTTTTTGCATAGCTCGCTGCATTATGATTTTGTTCTTTGAATTCAATTTCATCATTAAAAATTTTATCAATATTATCTAATATTTTTTTTGCTGCTAATGATGAAAGCTTTTCTGATATAGTTTCTGTATTATCATTATCTGTAATTTGAACTTTGTATGAATTACAAGTAGGTCCCCTGTCTAGTTTTTCTCCTATCTTCATAATGCTTACACCTGTTTCTTTCTCTAAATTCATTATCGATCTTTGAATAGGTGCTGCTCCTCTCCATTTTGGCAGGAGTGAGGCATGAATATTAATAAAACCTTTTTTAATTAAATCCAAATATTCTTTTGGAATGATCTGTCCATATGCGACTACAATCGCTATATCGGCGTCTAATTCTTTTAGGTAATTATATTCTTCTTTATTATCTCTTAATGAGTTGGGTGTTCTACATACTATTTTTAAATTTTCTGAAATTTCTTGAATCGGTGATTTATTAATTTTTTGTCCTCTTTGAGATTTCTGAGGTGGTTGCGTATATACGACTGACACTGGGTATCCATTTTGATATAATGCTTTTAATATTGGCACAGAGAATAATGGTGTACCCATAAAAACGATTTTTTTTAACACTTTTAAAAAATTTCTCTATTAATTTTAGAAAGCTTTTTTATAATCATTGATCTTTTTAATTTTGATAAATAATCAATAAATAAAATTCCCTCTAGGTGATCCATTTCATGCTGAATACAGGTTGCTAATAAGCCCTTAGCTTTTAATAGTTGTTTTTTTCCATTATAGTCTAAGTATTCAACTTCACATGAGTTTGGCCTTTCTATTTCTGCAAATTGATCTGGCACAGATAGACATCCTTCCTCATAAATTGATTTTTGTTCATTTTTATTTTTAATAACAGGATTTACAAAGTATCTAGGTTCTTTCGTATTTTCGTCTCTACTAATATCCATAACAATTATTCTTTTAGGAATACCTATTTGAATCGCGGCAAGACCAATTCCTGGAGCCTCATACATAGTATCAAGCATATCATCCATTATTTTTTTTTCTTCAAAGCCAACTTTTTCCACAGGTACTGATATTTGTCTTAATATCTTATTGGGTTCAGTTAAAATTTTTTTAATTGTCATAATTAAAGAATATTTTATTACAGATCTTAAACTTTTAAAGGAAGAAATTTAAGAAGAATTTTATTTCTTAGTGAGTCGACATTAAGTTGATTAAGGGTACTTATAATAAAATACATTGTATCATCATCAATATTTTTCAATTCATCCTGTCCTATAACCTCAACAATTCTAAGCATAGCCACAGCCATATCTTCATTATTAATAAGTACTTGAATATCTGAAGGTATTTCAAATTGATTTACATCATAAAGATATCTATATTTTTTAGAAATTTTAATGTTATCTGACTTAAAACTTTCAACTAAAATAATATCTTTTTTTGAAAAAAAATATTTTTTATCTTTTTTTATTTTTTTTAGTGAATTATTTAAATCTTTAGTGATTTTTTTAATTGAGATATTTTCTTTAAAATAATTAATCAATTTTGACTGATGTAAAATTTTATTATTAATTTTAATATCAGTCGACTCAGCTTTGTCTAATTCAGTGTAGTTTTCATAAAAATTTATATAATTTAATGGCACTTTTTTTTTTTCAATCTGGCTCAAGAATATTTTTAATTCTTTATTGAAAGCATTTTCTATATTGTCATTTTTAAATGAATTTTTTAAAGCATTCATTAACTCTAATTTCTTTTCAACTTCAGTTGTAATTAAGATTCCTTGATAAATTAATGCTCTAGCTTCAACAGTTGATAGCACTTTTGTAGATTCTTTAATGTTTAATAACTGCTTAATATTAAATTGAAATCTTTTATAAAGCTCAAATAATTCTTTTTCCGTATAATTTTTTTCATGAGTTGCTTTTTCAACTATTGTTATTTTATCAAGATTGGTAATATCTATTTCTTGAACATCATCTAATAAGCTTGATGTTGATAAGTATTTCCAAATTTCTTTAGAAGTTTTGTCTTTTGCTATAAATTTAAAATCTGGATTTGTCCTATGTGATAAATGAAAATCTAAAATTGTTTTTTCAGATACGGTTGTTTCTGGTTTATCTTCATAGCCCATTAAATAATTAATTTTATTTTCAAAAAATTTATCTTCAAAACCTATCTCTTTTTTTAAATCTATTATTAGCTGAGCCTCATTTTTCTTTTTATCATTAATTAAACAATAAATATTAAATTTTGAGAGATACTCATCTTCAATAGGCTCTTTGATTTTAGAAAAAATTTCACATGATTTTTTAACATCAGATCTAGAAAGGTAATTATCTACTAGATATTTGGTAAGCTTTAGATTTTCATTGATTATTTGATTCTTTAACAAATAATCTTCGATTAATTGAAAGTTTGAATTTTTAATAAGCCAGTTTGATTTTATCTCAAAAAATTGTTTTTTTGAAATATTTGACTCTGGATAATGGGCATTAGTCAAAAGAAGAATATTTAAAATACCTATCGCATCTTGTGAAAGTTTTATTTTATTAATTCTTCTAAAAATATTTAAAATTTGATCTCCATTTGAATTCGACCACATATTAATATCTAATCCATTTTCTTCAGCATCATAAAGACCTACAATTTTTTTTTCTTTTGATGTTAGAACTTGATCTTCTATTATATTTAATTCATTTTGAGTTTGAGACTGCATTTTATAAATAGTGTTTTGCTGAATATTTTTTTCTTCGAGGTTCGTATTTACATCTTCCACATTTTTTTTTGGCTTTGTTTCAATATTCCAAATATCTTTAGGTTCTTCGGAATGTGAGCCAAATCCAATAAGAGAAAAAAATAAAATAATTAAAAAGTATTTTTTATCTAACAATTTTAAGTTTTTCATTCGAAATAAATTTTTCAATTGTTTTACTAGGTGATGGAAATTTTATTTTATCTAACACGGCTATTGCTCCAATAACAATAATCAGAATCAATATTACTTTGATTAAGAGACTCTTGGTTCTGCTGGTGCTTGTGTTTTTTGATAATTGCATATATTCTTTATTAATTTCAAATTAAGACATATTTGTGTTTTTTCAATAAAGAAAACTTATGACTTTAAAAAAAAATCTTGTTTTTTTAGGTATGATGGGGTCAGGAAAATCTTCTATTGGCTATTTAGTTTCAAAAAAACTGCATTTTGTATTTATTGATATTGATAATTTAATTGAGGAAGAGAGCGGACTAAGCATCTCTGAGATATTTAAAATAAAAGGAGAGGGTTATTTTAGAAATTTAGAAGAAAAAATTACTCTTAAAAATTTGAAGGGAGTTAATAAAGTTATATCTCTTGGTGGAGGAGGTTTTATCAATGATAAGATTAGAAAAAAAATTTTAATTGGTCATTTCTCATTTTGGCTTGATTGGGACGAATCAGTTTTACTGGAAAGAATTAAAGATAGTAAAAAAAGACCCCTGGCTTTTCAAGCAACCAATCATGATATAAAAAAACTAATAAAGGAAAGAACTAGAATATACTCCAAGGCACAATTTAAAATAAACTGTAACAAACACTCAAAAACTGAGATAGTAAAAAAAATTATTAAAATTTATGAACTCAATTAAACTAGTAGTTAAAACTGGAAATCAGAAATATCCAATTCATATTGGGAATAACGTTTTAAATAAACTTCGAAAATTAATAAAAGAAAATTTAATTAATTTTGATCAATGCCTAGTTGTTGCTGATAAAAATGTTCCTAAAAAGTTAATAAAAAAAACTCTTAGCTCTTTACCAAAAAAGGTAACTACACTTTATTATTTCAATGCTAGTGAAAAAAATAAAAATCAGAAAAGCATAAATATTATTTTATCTATCCTTTTAAAGAAAAATTTTAAAAGAAACGATTGTTTGATTTCAATTGGAGGTGGGATCACAGGAGATGTCTCTGGTTTCGCTGCCAGTATGTTTAAAAGAGGGTTAAAATTTATCAACATACCTACTACTCTGCTATCTCAGGTCGATTCTTCAATTGGTGGTAAAACAGGAATAAATACTAAGTATGGAAAAAATTTAATTGGGTCTTTCTATCAGCCTAGCCTGGTTATTTCTGATATTAATTTTTTAAAAACTCTACCAATTAGAGAATTAATTTGTGGGTATGGTGAAATCTTAAAGCATGCTTTGATCACTGATAGGAAGTTTTTTATATTTTTAAAAAAAAATGGTGATAATATTTTAAAACTCAAAAGCCCTTTAATCGAAAAAGTAATTTACAAAAGCTGTTCTATCAAAAAAAAAGTTGTTGAATCAGATGAAAAAGAAATAGGTGTCAGAAAAATTTTAAACTTTGGACATACATTTGCACACGCTTATGAAGCAACACTTAATTATTCAAAAAAATTAAATCATGGAGAGGCAGTTATATTAGGTATTAAAACAGCTGCCAAGTTTAGTTTAATAAATAAAATCCTAAATCTCACAGATTTTAATTTAATTGATAATCATCTAAAGAGGCTTAATCTTCCAAGAGATATAAACAAGTATTTTTCAAAGAAAAATTTAAATCAAATTTTATCTTTTATGAAAAAAGACAAAAAAAATAATACTAAAAAAATAAACCTAATATTGCTAAAAAAAATAGGCTCTCCAATACATAAGTTACATTTTAATCAGAGTAAAATTAATCTTTTTCTAAAAAAAGAATTAATTAAGTAATATTTGAATTGAATGTATATATTCTTTTAATTCAATTTTTAAAATACTATAAATTCTCTTAGTAGAGATTATTTTGTTAAATTTACCTAATTCATCAGATTTTATTGTTAATCTTAAATGAAACTTTCCTTCTTGGTGTCCTGCATGATTTTTGTGCAAAAAACTTTTATCTTCAATCTTTAAATTTTGTATAACAATTTTTCTCTCAAGTTTATTTTTAACAATTGCAATTAATTCATTTATATTCATAAATAGTATCTTATTATATAACATGAAAAATATTTGTGACTGGAATAATTGTTTTGAGATTGGAGAATATAAAGCGCCAATTGAGAAAGATAACAGCAAAACCTACAGATTACTTTGTCTGTCTCATGTTAAAGAATTTAATAAAAATTGGAACTATTTCAAAGGAATGGATGATGAGCAAGTATTTGACTTTTTAAAATCAGATATGACTTGGCATAAACCCACTCAAAGTTTTAGTTCATCTGATAATTTTTTTAAAGTCCTCTGGAACAACACTTTAAAAGATGAATTTGATAAAACTAAGCTCAGAGGTGAATATAATCATATGAATCAATTTAAGTTTGATGGTAATGATATTAAGGCTTTTAGTATTTTGGGTGTTTCAGTTGGTTTAAAATGGGAGCAAATACAGGATAAATTCAAAACTCTTGTCAAAAAATTTCACCCTGATATTAATTTAGGAAATAAAGAATACGAAGAAAAACTTAAATTAATAACTTTAGCTTACACTCAGCTGAAAAATACATATAGGGAAAAAATTGACACCTAATTTAAATATCCAACCAGATATCAAGCTCACTTTAAAACAAAGTTTTGGGATTGATTCAGACATGGAAGTTCCAGCATTTTCAAAATCAAGTGAGTATGTTCCTGAAATAGATAAAAATTATAAATTTGATAAAGACACCACACTTGCAATTATTTCTGGCTTTACATTTAATAAACGTGTTTTAGTTCAGGGTTATCATGGGACTGGAAAGTCTACACATATTGAACAAATAGCTGCAAGATTGAACTGGCCCTGTATCAGAGTCAACTTGGATAGCCACGTAAGTAGAATTGACCTTATCGGAAAAGATGCAATTGTAGTAAAAGATGGAAAACAAGTGACAGAATTTAGAGAAGGCATCTTACCTTGGTCTATTCAAAATCCTGTTGCTCTTGTTTTTGATGAATATGATGCTGGAAGACCTGATGTAATGTTTGTGATCCAAAGAGTGCTGGAGGCTGAGGGAAACTTTACTCTTTTAGATAAAAATAAAGTTATAAAACAAAATAGATTTTTTAGATTATTTGCAACTTCTAATACCGTCGGATTAGGTGATACGACTGGGTTATATCATGGTACGCAACAAATTAACCAGGGACAAATGGATAGATGGAACATTGTAACATCATTAAATTATTTAAGCCTTGATAAAGAAATGGATATTGTTTTAGCTAAAAATAAAAATCTTAACAATCCGAAGGGTAAAGAAAAAGTTTCTAATATGATCAAAGTAGCTTCACTTACTAGAAAAGGTTTTATAGCTGGTGATATATCTACAGTTATGAGCCCCCGGACAGTTTTGCATTGGGCTGAAAATGCTGAAATCTTTAAAGACACAGGTTATGCTTTTAGAGTTACATTTTTAAACAAATGTGACAACATTGAAAAAAATACTATAGCTGAGTACTATCAAAGATGTTTTGGTGAAGATTTGCCAGAGTCGATGATAAATATTCAGATTTAAATGAGCAATAAAGAAAGCAATTTAAAAGAACAATTTAAAAAAGCTTTAATTTCGACTGCAAAAGCAATTTCTGGAGATTATAAAATTGATGGAACAAAACTAGATAAAGATCTGGCCTCCAAAGGAATTGACTTTTTTGATATAACCAACTTATCAAATAGGAGTGATTTTATCAGATTACGAGCAGAAGCAGATTCTGGTGCTTTAAAAAAAAAGTTCTCGAATAAAGAAATATTTAATAAAAATTTACCACTCAATCCTTCATGTAAATCTTTATATGATATTGCTGAAAAAGTTAGATATGAGGTCTTGGGTGATAAAATGCTTAAAGGAGTTGGGAAAAATTTGAAAGAAAATTATCTGCAAAAAATTAACACAGCTCACAAAGATCAATTAAAAAATAAAGAAGATGTCTCAATAACAGTGGCTTTTGAGCTATATATGCTTAAAAATTTTTTTAATTTAAAGCTTAATATTCAATCTTCAAAAATGTTGGACTTTTGGGAAAAAGACTTCAATTCATCTATAGGAAAGCATGTGGATTTTCTAAATAACAATGTAGAAAATCAAAATAATTATAGCTCAAAATTTTCAGAAATTCTTGAAAATATGGATGTATTAAATTCAAACAATGAACAGAATGAACAAGAAGATAATGAGAAAGATACTGAACAAGAAAATAAATCTGAAAATAATGATGATGGTAAATCTGATGGGCAAGATAAAGAAGACAAGCAAGATGACACACTAAACAGCCTAGATGCTGGCTTTGACCTTAATGATCAACAAACGGATGAGCATCCAGAAGATGCCGATTCTCTAAAAGAAAGTACAGAAAATGTGCTACAAAAAAAAAATAATAATATTGATCAAGAATATAAAATTTACACATCTGAATTTGATGAAACTGCAAAAGCAGAAACTTTAGAGGACCCCAAAGAAATACAAAAATTAAGAAAAAATTTAGATCAACAATTAGTTGGTTTCCAAGATCTAATAACTAAACTTGCAAACAAACTACAAAGACAACTCCTTGCAAAACAAAATAGAGCCTGGGAGTTTGACCTAGAGGAAGGCTTACTTGACAGCTCCAAATTAACTAGAATTATTATGGATCCTTACAATTCATTATCTTTTATGAAAGAAAAGGATCTTGATTTTAAGGATACAATTGTAACTTTATTGATTGATAACTCTGGATCTATGCGTGGTAGACCAATAACAATCGCTGCTCTGTGTGCAGATATATTGTCAAGAACACTTGAGAGGTGCTCTGTAAAAGTTGAAGTCTTAGGTTTTACAACAAAAAATTGGAAAGGTGGAAAAAGTAGAGAAGCATGGACTAAGGGAGATAAACCTAAAAATCCTGGGAGATTAAATGATCTAAGACATATAATTTACAAAGGTGCAGATACACACTGGAGGCAATCCAAAAATAATATAGGATTAATGCTTAAAGAGGGTTTGCTTAAAGAAAATATTGATGGTGAAGCAATATCTTGGGCATTTAATAGAATTAAAAAAAGAAAAGAAGAGAGAAAAATTCTGATGGTAATTTCAGATGGTGCGCCAGTAGATGATTCTACTTTATCTGTAAACTCTGGTGATTTTTTAGAAAAACACTTAAAGAAAATGGTTAAATTTATAGAGACTAAAAGTGACGTTGAAATTTTAGCTATTGGGATCGGTCATGATGTATCAAGATATTATGATAAAGCTATTAAAATTACAGATGTACATGAGCTTGGGGATGTTATGATTTCTCAGTTGAGTGGGTTATTTGAAGGAAAAAATAAATTGCACTAAAGATTTAATAAATCTTTGTTTTTCCATTTAATTTTAACTTCCGCACCTTTTCTAGTTTTTGAGTTTTGGCATAATATATTTGCATAATTTTTTTCAAGCAAAGTCTTTCCTATAAAAATACCAAGTCCTAATCCAGATTTAGACTTATCTGAAGATTTAAATGATCTAATATAAGGTTCGCCAATTTTACGTAGCACATCACTTGGATACCCCTCCCCGTCATCTTCAATTATGATTTCTGTACATAAATTATCACTTTTTATGCTTACAAAAACTTTAGATTCTGCAAATTTATTTGCATTACCTATAAAATTCCTGAGTCCATAAACAATCTCAATAGATTTAGTAATATTTAATGAATTAGAATTTTGATCATAATTTACAATAAATTCATTTTTGCTTGTCTCTTTAAAAGATTTTACAATTTCTTTAACATAGTCAGTAATTGATAAATTTGTATCTATAAAATTATCTTCTATAATGGGATTTAATGTCAATTTTTTTAATATTTCACTACATCGATCAATTTGATTAGCTAACAATTCAATATCCCTTATAACCTCATTATCGCCTTGAAATTGTTTTAATAAATCTGATGATATAATCTTTATTGTAGAAAATGGAGTTCCTAAAGAATGTGCTGCTGCAGCAGCTTGACCACCAAGTGATAAAAGTTCATGTTCTTTTGACATAATTTCTTGCATTTTATTTACTGCTTCTTTTCTTAATCTAGACTCTATTCCAAATGTTAGAGCAAAATAATTTAAAAAGATTAAAGCAATAATCAGAGAAATAGGAATTGAATAATAATAGTAACTATCAACATGAAAATGTTCATTCACAGGATAAGGCAATGGGTGGTTAAAAAAAGTAAGAAACACTATTATAAATGTAGTTATTGTGACCAACAAAGAGTTGCTTCTAATTCCCAAGCTTGATGAAGAAAAAATAGCTGGAATTATTAGAAAAATTGAAAAAGGATTAACAATACCACCCGTTAAATATATTAAACAACTTAGTTGTAAGATGTCAGTTAACAAAAAAAAAAAGGCTTCTTTATCTAGGAGCTGAGTTCTTTGGTGAATATAAATTAAATATAAATTACTTACTATTCCCATTAAAATTACTACATTTTCTAAAATTAAATCAAACTTAAAACTGAAGATAAAATATATTACATTTATAGTTATTAGTTGCCCAATAATAGCAATCCATCTTAAGTTAATATATGTGGATTTTTTTAATGTAAAATATTTTGAAGTTTCGAAAAACTTCATTATTAAATGTCTAGATTTTGAACATTAATTGCGTTCGATACAATAAAATCCTTTCTTAATGCTACATCATTACCCATTAATGTGTGTATAAGAAGTTGATCTTTTTTTAAATCCTTTGAATATTGAACTTGTAATAAATTTCTTGTTTCAGGATCAAGGGTAGTGCTCCACAATTCGTCTGGATTCATTTCACCTAATCCTTTGAATCTTTGAATACTCATTCGTGATTTTTCTTCATCATAAGCTTTTGTAAATTCTTTAGTGCCTTTTTTTATTTTCCTTAATTCTTTGCTGTGATTTAAGATATAATCTTCTAATTCCTTTTCATCTTTTATATAAATACCTTTTGTGCCTTTATTAATTTTGAATAAAGGTGGTTGAGCAAGATATACATGCCCATTTTCTATTAATTTATTAAAGGGTTTGTTATTAAAGAATGTTAGCAGGAGAGCTCTAATATGGGAGCCATCAACATCAGCATCGGTCATTATAATAATTTTTCCATATCTTAAATCCTTTAAATCTAAATCTTCTGTTTTGGGATCTAAACCTAGAGCATTAATAAGTGTTACAATTTCATTTGAGGAAATCATTTTTGACAATGTCTTTGTTCTATATTCACTTCCATCTTTGTTACTATTTTTTTTTAAAGCGATTTCTTCTACATAAGTATTAAGAATCTTACCCCTCAGAGGTAAAACAGCCTGATTGGACCTATTCCTCCCTTGTTTTGCAGAGCCACCCGCTGAATCTCCCTCTACTATAAATAGTTCTGTACCCTCTTGTTTTCCTATCTGGCAATCAGCTAATTTTCCAGGCAAGCCACTTAATTCTAAAGCTCCTTTTCTTCTTACATTCTCTCTGGCTTTTCTAGCAACGTCTCTCGCAAGAGCAGCTTGCATTACTTTTGCTAAAATAATCTTTACCATGGTTGGATTTTGATCAAACCATATTGATAATTTTTCACTAACAATATTTTCTACTATCATTCTTACTTCAGATGAAACTAGTTTATCTTTTGTTTGAGAGGAAAATTTTGGATCTGGGATTTTTGCAGATATTACACATGTTAGACCTTCTTTAATATCGTCTCCAGAAATAGTTAGTTTGTTCTTTTTTAACAAACTATGTTCTGTTGCATATTTATTAACCACTCTAGTTAATGCACTTCTAAAGCCCAATAAATGAGTACCACCATCTTTTTGATAAATATTATTTGTATATGGATAAATATCCTCTCCATAGCTTGCGTTCCATTTTAAAGAACATTCAATTTCAATATTTTCTTTTTTTCCCTCAATATATATTGGTTTTTTGAACAAATCATTTCCAGTTTTATTCAGAAGTTTTTCTCTTTTTTCATCCAAGAAATCAACAAATTCTAAAACACCACCATCAAATTTAAATTCAATTATTTTTTCTTTTTTTTTATTTAAGTCATTAATTGTTATCTTTATTCCTTTATTTAGGAATGCCAGTTCACGCATTCTTTTGATAATTATACTTGGTGTAAATTTAATTGAAGAAAAAATATCCTTAGAAGGTAAAAAAGTTATTTGTGTACCTGTTTCTTTTGATTTTCCTATAACTTTAAGTGGAGCTTTTGAGTCTCCATTATTAAATTCCATAAAATATTTTTTACCATCTCTATCAATTTCTAATTTTAATTTTTCTGATAATGCATTTACTACTGAAACACCAACACCATGCAAACCACCAGATACCTTATATGAATCATGGTCAAACTTTCCACCCGCATGAAGTTGTGTCATAATAACTTCAGCAGCAGACATTTTTTCACCTTTGTGCATATCAACAGGTATGCCTCTACCATCATCTCTTACAGTAATAGTTCCATCTGAATTAATTTTTAAATCTATACTTTTACAATGGCCCGCTAAAGCTTCGTCAATTGAATTATCAACAACTTCATAAACCATATGATGTAAACCAGTTCCATCGTCTGTATCCCCAATATACATGCCTGGTCTTTTTCTTACAGCTTCAAGACCTTTTAAAACTTTTATAGAATCTGCTTTATATGTAGAATTATTTGTCATTTTTAAATAGTAGGAAAATTCTTTATAACATTTTTTAATAAAAAATGTCTAATATAATTATCTATATTTACTTTAATTAGTTGAATGGGTCTTTTATCTCTATAAAATCCTCTGTGTATGTCATTATAAAATATCTATTATTTGTAACATCACTTTATCTTAATAATCAAAACCTTAACCAACCCTATAATTTATGAACATCTATCTTATTTATAATGTTAGTCTGTATCATTATAGGTGTTTAAATTAATTAGTGAACAAAACTTAAAAATGTTTTAACAATTAAAGATTAAATGAATCTAAAAAAACAACTATATCAAATTTTAAAGTGTCCAATATGTAATGGGGGGAAATTTACTAATCATGGGACTGTGAACGGTATTCATCCAGATTTGTTAAAATTATGTAAATTATTAGAATGTAAAAATTGTAAACATTGGTTTCTTTCAAAAATGCCAAAAAAAAAATTTATAGAGAATTTATATAAAAAAAGTTCTGAATATGTTTTTAATAAGGAATTTATATCAAATATTAAGAAAAAAACTTTTTTCACAAAAGCATTAAAATCTGAAAAGCTCAATATTAATCACTGGATTTTTAAATTTATGGAAGATTACAAAAAAGGAAATTATCTTGAAATAGGACCTGGTAATTGCAATCTATTAAAAACATTTAGAAAATTTGGGTGGTATTGTGAGGGACTTGAGCTACAAAAAATTTTTAGGATTAGGGGAGTTCATACTGATATAAAAAAAATAAGTAAGAAAAATAAGAATGTCCTAGTTTTTCATGATGTCTTAGAGCACGTTGTTGATCCAATATCTGTCTTAAGAAAATTTAGCAAACAACAAACAGCTGGTGATAAGCTTTTTTTAGCATTCCCTAATTCAAGTTCTTTTAAGGCGCAGCTCTTGAAAACTAAATGGAGTATGGTGGCACCCTTAGCCCATTTAAATTTTTTTTCTATAAATTCAACAAAAATTTTACTAAAAGAATGTGGTTATCATCCATATCTAATAGAAGAAACATCTTTTGTAGTTTTCAAAAAACTTTTAAGAAGTATAATAAGACTGCCTGTCACTTTTCTCTTAGATGTGTTGAACTTAAGAATTATATGTGCCTTGAAACGAATTCCTGAAATTATATTAAACATACTTGATTTAATTAAAGGAGATCAATTGCATGTTATAGGGATTAAAAGATAGGCTTTTAACTATCTTAACTTTTTTTTGATTAGTGTTATTATTTTAATTGAATATTTCTTCTAAAGTTGAATTAATCTTTTTAACATTCTACTAAATGATTTTTGCTAATTTTTTTTAAAAGAAAAATGCATATCTTGAAAATCAAGATTATTAGGAAAATCTACTCCCTTAACTGGGAAGTCATATCTAAATTCCTTGTCATGATTTTTATAATTTTCTTTGTTTACAAGGGTTATCTCTAGTGTTTTTGGTAAATTAATTTTTAGTGTTCCAGTATTATTATTTCCATGTATATGTATTATTTCAAATTTAGATTGTAATAATTTTATTTTACGTTCAAAAATTTCTTCAAATTTATCTATCTCATGGAATTCAATAATTAATGATAAAATTTTATGCGATGTATCAATTATTTGATCTATGATTTCATACTCAGATCCTTCAATATCTATTTTTAGTAAAACATTATTAAAGGTAATATTATTAAAAATTTCTTCTATATTTGTTTCATTTTTGTTTTTGGGTTGTTGTAAAATTTTTTTTTTTTTATGTGAAATACGACCACTATTTAATAGAATGGCATAACTAAAAAAATGTTTAAGCATTTCTGTTAAGTCTTTAATTTTATATCTTAATTTTATTAATCTTCTAAGTATCCTAAGTATACTTAACAGATAACTTTTTGTAGAAACTGTGTGATCATAAAAGGTTACTTTTATATTTTGGTTTATCTTAAGATACTCTTTCTCAAAGCTCCAATTAGTTCTTTCACTCCCCATACCTAAAGAAATTAGAGTTTCTACCTTATTAAGTTCTTTTTTTCCTAATACATAACCACCATCCATATTGATACCAATTCTTATCAAATCTACTTTTAATGGCATAAGGTAGTTAAATTTCTCTGTTAAATAGTTTTTTGTCATTGCTTTTTAAAATACAATTAATAGTGAAATTATAAAGAACTAATCTTTAATAAGCGTTTTTATTGTGGTTGTATATATTCTGCAAGTATTAATGGCGGAGAGACAGGGATTCGAACCCTGGGTACCTTTAACAGTACACACACTTTCCAAGCGTGCGCTTTAAACCACTCAGCCATCTCTCCTTCATTAATGATTGTCTAGCTGTATCCAATTTTCTTCTTTAGTTTTTGTGTATTTTTTAAACCAGAAGGATAGGTATCTTTCAGCTAAATATGCATATAATCTTTGTGTATCGTAACCCTTAAGTTTCTCAAATCCAAATTTTTTCTCACACCGTTCTAGCCACGGAAATAATGTGTTAAACCACTTATCTGCAATATTGGCTTTAGATATAAACATAATATGTGGATTAAAGTAACTTTGCTCATAAACAAATTTTTTAAATTCACTCCTATCTTGTTTTTCGATCTCCTCAATCGCCAAATCTAAGTTTCCATAGCCATGATGCATGTCGAAGTGTAGCACAATGTTTCTTTTTTTTTCATCAAATAATATTAGTGGATCTTTTATTAAATTTCTCCATCCTCGCTTTATCATTTTCATTTTTTTTACTTTTGAGATTTTTATTGGTTTACATATTATTGATTCATATTCGTACCAATCATCTAGGGGTTGAGTTATTAAATAATCATTAATGTTATCTTTATTTATATTATCAATTTCTATGTGAGGTTTAATCCAAAATCTTCTTTTTTGACAAAAACCTACCCAATCGTTTTTTTCAGAATTTAATAAATTTTTCCAATACCAATAATGAAATGTTAATTCTGAGTAATATTTTTCTTTAAAAAAAATATTTTTTTTATTATCACACCTTAAATAATTTTTAGGAACATTTTGATTTCCAACCCAAGCTAAATTGTAAGTGGAGTTCTCTAAAAACTTAACCTCCTTATTTGTAACACAATATATTTGTAATTTATTCATTAATTAAATTATAATAAAAATAAAAATTATGTTTTAAATTTCTTAAGTTAAATTTAAGATATCCTTTAATTAATAACTTGATGAAAGCTATCCAACTTTGTTCTCGCCCTAGCATACCTTGATTATTTTTATTAGAATATGAATGTTCATACGTTACATGCTTCACATTAAAAATTTTTGCTAAGATTAGTTGTGACTTAGTAAGTTTTCCATTTAAACCACCTCTTAAAGTAAACAATGCTTTTTGTTTTTCTTTTTTAAACATATAATTAGAAATACCTATTAACTCATATTCTGAAAATAAAGACCCATTATACAATTCATGAGTTTTGAATATATTTTTTAAAATTAATTTGGCTAATAATATACTAATTTTGGATTTATTGTCAGTCTTAACAATCTTCAATGTATTTGCCTTGAAATAATTGTATTCATGAATTGAGAGCCCAATAAATTGAACCAAAAAAGAAATGAAATACTTTGGATGATTGCCAATAATACTTTTATTTGTTTTAAAATAATGCTTATGAAATTCAAAAAGTGTGCCATATTTTATAGACTTACCATTTTTAAAAAAATTAATTTTCTTCAATA
>Ga0307995_1000637_pt1 | contig 23724 bp, 18 predicted proteins | sample EllFjometagen262_FD_203132 | JGI IMG/M metagenome (GOLD analysis project Ga0307995, IMG submission 203132) | Marine microbial communities from Ellis Fjord, Antarctic Ocean - #262 | ecosystem: Environmental > Aquatic > Marine > Unclassified | place: Southern Ocean | collected 2014-11-02 | reverse complement strand
ATTTTGATTACACCAATGACGAACAAAACCTGCGTCTTCATCACTTTCCGCTCCTCTTAATTGAAAATTACAATGGGCCACTGAAAAATTGATTTGGTTCGCCAACAAAAGGTGTGCTAAAACACAACTATCGACACCTCCACTATGAGCCAAAAGAATACTTTTAGGTTTTAAATTTTCAAAATTCAGATTCTGAAGTTTCATCAAATATTCGTTACCTAGGCGAAGGTAACCATTCGTTTGTCAAAAAAAGAGAATTAAAAAAACTGCTTTTTTGTTTTTTTGTTTTGAAAAGTTAAAAAAATAGTCCAATTTTGCTTTAATGTTTAATACTACTCTTACAAATACTTCAAGAATCACAATACTACCATTGATTCATTTTCGTCGTCGCCCCAACGGGGTGTAAATTTTATATGGAGTACGGTGTGCCCTTCTCCCTTTTCGAATAATTTTTTTTCCTTCAATATTTATTACAAATGAAAATATTACGCGCCAAAGCGGAACATGTTTTATACGCCAAAACCATCAGTGAGTGCATTGACCAATCCGCTAAGACAAGAGGAACTGGAATTGCTCGCCGTAAACCAGAATATGTAGCTGGCAAGATTGAAAATGGGAATGCTGTTATAGCTATTAAAAATAATGAATTTGCCGGATTTTGTTATATAGAAATTTGGGGACACGGAAAATATGTAGCTCACTCTGGATTAATTGTTGCTCCTAAATTCAGAGGTGTTGGTCTTGCAAAAAAAATTAAAAGAGAAGTTTTTAATCTATCTCTTGAAAAATATCCCAATGCAAAAATATTTGGGATTACCACTGGAATGCCTGTTATGAAAATCAACTATGAATTAGGATATCAACCGGTTCATTTTTCAGAACTTACAGACGATCCTGAATTTTGGAAGGGTTGCCAAACATGTAAAAACTATGATATTCTTACCCGCACAGAGCGTCAAATGTGTTTATGCACTGGTATGCTTTTCAATCCAAACAAAAAAACAAGCAAAAAGAAATTCAACCTAAATGTTTTAAAACGTTTAAAGCGGATTAAAGAAACTTTATTGCTAAAAAAGAAAAAATCATGAAACAATCTAAATTAGTTTTAGCCTATAGTGGAGGCTTAGACACCTCATATTCGTTAAGGAAACTTTCACAAGAAAACTATGAAGTACATGCTGTAAGTATAAATACTGGGGGGTTTTTAAAAGAAGAAATTGAAGATATAGAAACTAAAGCCTATCAAATGGGAGCCTTTACCTATAAAAACATAGATGCTTTAGGTTCCTTTTATCAAAAAATCGTCAAGTATTTAATCTTTGGAAATGTTTTAAAAAACAACACCTACCCACTATCTGTTAGTGCAGAAAGAATTATACAAGCAGTAGAAATCGTTAATTATGCAAAATCTATTGATGCAAAATATATTGCACATGGAAGTACAGGAGCAGGTAATGACCAAGTCCGTTTTGATATGATTTTTCAAATTTTAGCTCCTAAAACAAAAATCATCACCTTAATCAGGGATCATCAACTATCAAGAGAAGATGAGATCACCTATTTAAAAACACAAGGAATTAATGTTCTATGGGAAAAAGCAAAATATTCGATCAATCAAGGTTTGTGGGGAACCAGTGTGGGTGGTTCTGAAACTTTAACTTCTGATCTCCCACTTCCAGATTCTGCTTTCCCTAGTAAATTAGAGAAAGATGTCCCCGAAGAGCTTACTCTAGAATTCAAATCTGGTGAACTAATCAGTGTGAATAAATCAAAAGGTTCCTCAATAGATTTAATACAAGAACTTCAGGAAATAGCTAAAAAATATGCTATTGGAAGAGGTATTCATGTTGGGGATACCATCATTGGAATTAAAGGTCGTGTTGGATTTGAAGCCGCTGCTCCTATTATAATTATTAAAGCGCACCACTTACTTGAAAAACACACCCTTACTAAATGGCAACAATTTCAAAAAGAACAATTATCTAATTTTTATGGCATGCAACTTCATGAAGGAAATTATTTAGATCCTGTTATGCGAGATATGGAGGCATTTATGGAAAGTAGTCAAAAAAGAGTCAATGGTATTGTAATGATTAAACTTCATCCTCATCGATTTGAATTAATAGGTATTGAATCACCTAATGATCTAATGCAAACAGAATTTGGAAGCTATGGTGAGATTAATAAAGGTTGGACAGCAGAGGATGCTAAGGGTTTTATAAAATTAACTGCCAATGCAACAAAAATATATCAACACATAAATAAATAAAAATGAAAAGCGTTGGAATAATAGGAGGATCAGGTTACACTGGTGGTGAATTAATTCGTTTAGTAATGAATCACCCTAACTTAAAATTAGAATTTGTATTTAGTAGAACAAAAGAAAAAAAACCAATCACTTTTACTCATCCTGATTTATTGGGAAACTTAGATTTAAATTTTACTGGTGCTATTAATCCAAACATAGATATTGTTTATCTATGTTTGGGTCATGGAAAATCTCGTGAATTTTTAAATCAACATTCTTTTTCAAAACAAACTATTATAGTGGATTTAGGAAATGATTTTCGACTAATTGAAGATCATGAGTTTCAGGGACGAAAATTTACTTATGGTCTTCCCGAATTACAAAAGGAAACTATTAAAAGCGCAACTAATATTTCAAATCCAGGTTGTTTTGCCACTGCTATTCAGCTAGGATTAATGCCTTTAGCAAAAGATAGTGCCATCAACTCACCTATTCATATCAATGCAACCACAGGAAGCACTGGTGCTGGAATGGGATTGAGCTCTACAAGTCATTTCAGTTGGCGCAACAATAATATTTCATGGTACAAACCTTTTACTCATCAGCATTTAAGTGAAATCTATCAAAGCTTAAATCAACTAAAATCTCGTAATGAAATATTTTTCATGCCTCAACGTGGAGCATATACAAGAGGAATTTTTGCAACTGCTTATACTACTTATAAAGGAACAATCGAAGAGGCCCAAGCACTTTACCAAAATTATTATGCAGACCATCCCTTTACTCAGATTTCTATAGAAGAGATTAGTTTGAAAATAGTCGTGAATACAAATAATTGTTTTATTCATCTATATAAATATGAAAACACATTACTTATCACTAGTATCATTGATAATTTAATCAAAGGAGCCTCAGGTCAAGCTATTCAAAATACTAATCTTTTGATGGATTGGGAAGAGAGTCTAGGACTTCAATTAAAAGCATCTATATTTTAAAAAAAATGAAAATTGCAATCATAGGAACAGGAAATTTAGGTTTAAGCATTGCCAAAGGATTGGTAATCAATAACACTTACACATCACTGTACTTAACCAAAAGAAACATAACAAATTTAAAGTCTTGGGAAGATTATAAAAATGTGTTTGTTTCCACTAACAATAAAGAAGCCGTTAAAAACTCTGATATACTTATTTTTGCAGTTCAGCCCAGTCAGTTTGATACTATTTTAGAGGAAATAAACCCTGTACTTAATGAAAAGCATATTATCATTTCAACCATTACAGGGTTTCACATTGAGCGAGTCGAAACCGTTATCAGCTCATCTTACCCAATTATTCGTTCTATGCCAAATACGGCTATCTCTGTAGGTAAATCAATGACGTGTTTATGTAGTAATTTGGTAGGAGTTAAAAAACTTCCTATTGCTGAAGCTATTTTTAATGGGCTAGGAACAAGTCTTGTAATCGAAGAAAGCCATATGCAAGCTGCAACTGTTTTATGTGCTAGCGGTATTGCTTTTTGGATGCGTTTAATTCGCGCTACAACACAAGGTGGAGTTCAATTAGGGTTTGATGCTGATATAGCACTTAAAATGTCGATGCAAACAGCAATGGGTGCAGCCAGTTTGTTAATCGAAACAGGAACACATCCTGAACAAGAAATTGATAAAGTAACAACACCTAGAGGCTGTACTATCACAGGACTCAATGAAATGGAGCATCAAGGGATGAGTTCTTCATTAATTAAAGGATTAAATGCTTCTTTTAATAAAATAAATGAAATTACAAAACAATAGAAAGAATGAAATTATTTGATGTTTATCCACTTTATGAAGTTACTCCCGTTAGAGCGAAAGACATTTACATATACGATAAAGATGGAAAAAAATATTTAGATCTCTATGGAGGGCATGCGGTAATTTCGATAGGTCATTCACATCCACATTATGTTAAGAAAATTAATAATCAATTAAAACAAATTGGTTTTTATTCTAATGCTATTCAAAACCCATTACAAACTGAATTAGCAAATGCAATTGGTGAACAATCTTGCCTACATGATTATAAATTATTTTTATGTAGCACAGGTGCTGAAGCAATTGAAAATGCATTAAAATTAGCTTCTTTTCAAACAAAACGTAAAAAAGTAATTGCCTTTAAAAATAGTTTTCATGGAAGAACTTCAGCTGCAGTTGCAGTTACAGATAATCTAAAAATTAATGCTCCACTAAACCAACAGCAAGAGGTTACTTTTTTAAATTTTAACGATGAAAAAGCACTTCAAAATGCATTAGCAACTAAAGAATACTGTGCCGTTATTTTTGAAGCTATTCAGGGAGTTGGAGGGCTGGATGAACCATCAGAAGATTTTATTTATGCAATGGAGCGTTTATGTAAAGAGTTCGGAAGTTGTTTGATTTCGGACGAAGTACAATCTGGATTTGCAAGAACGGGTACTTTTTTTGCATTTCAAAAATACAATATTAGCCCCCATATTATTACCATGGCCAAAGGAATGGGAAATGGCTTTCCTGTAGGGGGTATTTTAGTTCGCCCAGATATTAAAGCAAAACACGGAATGCTAGGTACTACTTTTGGCGGCAATCATTTAGCTTGTAGTGCCTCTTTAGCAGTCCTTGAAATTTTAAAAAAAGAGCGTTTACAAGAAAAAACAAAAAGCTTAGAAGCTTATTTTCGATCCAAAGCAAATACGTTAACCAAAATAAAAAAGACTAAAGGTCGCGGACTAATGCTGGGATTAGAATTTGATTTTGAAATTTCAGAGATTCGAAAAAAATTAATTCATGACCATTATGTATTTACTGGAGGAAGTTCTAATAGAAATTTAATTCGAATTTTACCCCCTTTAACCGTCCAAAAAAAACATATAGATTACTTTTTTAAAGCATTAGAAAAAGTCTTAATAGCATTTTAAAAGAAGCGAATGAAACAATTTTTAACAATAAATGACCTCTCAAACTTTAAAGCAGCAATTGAAGAGGCAATAATATTAAAGAAAAATCCTTACAATCACGAAAAGCTTGGGAAAAACAAAACACTAGGAATGCTGTTTTTTAATCCTAGTTTAAGAACTCGACTGAGCACTCAGAAAGCAGCTAAAAATATGGGAGTCAACACCATGATAATGAATTTTTCAAATGAAGCATGGGCATTGGAATTTGAAGATGGAACCCAAATGAGTGGTCTTAGGTCTGAACATATAAAAGAAGCGGCAGCTGTAGTATCTCAATATTGTGACATCTTAGCTGTTAGGGCATTTGCTTCACTAAATAACAAAGAAAATGATGAAGCAGAGCAGGTCCTAAATAACTTTGCAAAATACGCTAGTATTCCGGTAATAAATATGGAGAGTGCTACAGCACATCCCTTACAAGCTTTGGCAGATGCAATGACCATAATTGAACATAAAAATAAAAAACGCCCTAAAATTGTTTTGACTTGGGCACCACATCCTAAAGCACTCCCACATGCTGTTGGAAATTCATTTACTCGAATGGTTCAGAAAATTGATGCAGAATTTATAATTGCTCAACCCGAAGGATATGAACTCAATCCTAAAATAACAAAAGGAACTACAATATACCACAATCAAAAAGATGCAATGGAAGATGCTGATTTCGTATATGCGAAAAATTGGTGTTCGTATTCTGACTATGGTAAAATTTTAAGAACAGATGATCAATGGATGCTGACAGCTGAAAAATTAAAAGTGACTAACAATGCAAAATTTATGCATTGTCTCCCCATAAGAAGAAACATTGTAGTAGCTGATGATGTATTGGATAATCCAAACTCTCTGGTTATAGAGCAAGCTAACAATAGAACTTTTGCAGCACAACTAGTCTTAAAGAAAATTTTAGAAAATGGATAAGCTACACATTGTTAAAGTTGGAGGAAATGTCATTGAAAATAAAAAAATTATTCAAAGTTTTCTCGTGGATTTTTCAAAACTCAGAGGACACAAAATACTTGTTCATGGAGGAGGAAAAGAAGCTTCTAAAATATCTCAAAAGCTTGGTATATTGGTTCAAATGATCAATGGAAGAAGAATAACAGATGCTGCCAATTTAGAGATTATCACCATGCTCTATGCTGGAAAAATAAATAAAAATATCGTAGGTCAGCTACAAGCAATACAATGTAACGCATTGGGACTTTCCGGGGCCGATGGTAATAGTTTTTTAGCTAAAAAACGTTCGCCAAAACCTATTGATTTTGGTTTTGTTGGAGATGTAACGAAAGTCAACACTTCCTTTTTTAAAATCTTAATAGATCAAGGAATTACTCCTGTTTGTTGTGCAATCTCTCATGATGGAGCTGGACAATTACTAAATACTAATGCTGATACAATTGCAGCAACTTTAGCAGGATCAATGGCCACTGAGTTTGAAGTAACTTTAAGCTATTGTTTTGAAAAAAATGGAGTTCTTGAAGATATTGAAGATGAATCCTCTCTAATTCCTAAAATAGATTTAAAAACATATAAATCAATGATAAAAAAGGGGTCAATTCATTCAGGAATGCTTCCCAAGATGGAAAATTGCTTCAATGCACTAAGAAAAGGTGTCAATCAAGTAAGAATAGGGAGTCCAAAAATAATTAAAAAATACGTACCACATACAAAAATAGAACTATAATGTTAACCCAAAATGCACTTTCACTTCTACAAGATTTAATTCGTATTGAATCCTTTTCAAGTTATGAGGATAAGACTGCTGATCGAATTGGAGAATGGTTTGATCACTATAAAATTCTTTACAATCGAAAAGACAATAATGTTTGGGCTACTAATAAAACCTTTGACTCAACAAAACCTACACTTCTTCTGAATTCTCATCATGATACTGTAAAACCCAATAATGCATATACCCGAAATCCATTTTCATCTGATATTATAAAAGGCAAATTATACGGCCTGGGAAGTAACGATGCTGGAGGCGCACTTGTTTCTTTAATATCTTTATTTACACATTATTATGATCATCCCAATCCAAAATACAACTTGCTTTTAGTAGCTTCAGCTGAAGAAGAAATAGCAGGGGATAAAAGTTTACGGGGATTACTTTCTGAGTTACCTAAAATTGATTTAGCAATTATAGGGGAACCCACTTTAATGAATTTAGCTGTCGCTGAAAAAGGTTTGGTGGTGTTTGATTTACTTATTAAAGGCACACCTAGTCATGCAGCACATCCAAATACAAATAACCCACTATTAAAAATTCCTAAAGTTATTAAAGCTGTAGAGAATCTTACCTTTAAAAAAATATCACCTGTTTTAGGATCGGTTAAAGTAACTATAACACAAATTAATGCAGGTAATCAACATAACGTGGTTCCTTCTGAAGTTGAAATGGTTATTGATGTTCGTGTTAATGAATGTTATAACAATGAAGAAATTAAACAGAAGCTAATAGCATCAATTCCATGTGAGGTAAAGGCACGTTCTTTAAGATTAAAAAGCTCATCAATTGATATAAATCATCCCTTAATTAAATCAGGGATTTCCTTGGGCAAAAAAACCTACGGCTCACCTACTCTTTCTGATCAGGCGGCTTTGGATTGTCCATCCCTTAAATTAGGTCCAGGAGATTCAGCACGATCTCATTCAGCAGATGAATTCATTTATGTAAAGGAAATTGAGGAAGGTATTGCTTTTTATATACAGTTATTAAAAAATATACTTTAAGAATTATTTAGATGGTTTACAATTAAAAAAAGATTATGAAACTCTGGCAAAAAGAAATTCCCTCAAATATAAAAATTGATCAATTTACTGTAGGAAATGACCGTACTTATGATTTAGTATTGGCGCCTTACGATTGTATAGCATCGAAAGCTCATGCTCAAATGCTAGAAAAGATTGGACTTTTGAGTTCAAACGAAACCAAGGGTTTGATAAATGAATTAAATCATATTCAAAAAGAAGCAGAAGAAGGAAAATTTAAAATCGAAAATGAGTTTGAAGATATGCACTCAAAAATTGAATTTTTATTAACTGAAAAGCTTGGAGATGTAGGGAAAAAAATTCACACAGCTCGTTCTCGAAATGATCAAGTTTTGGTTGCTCTACAATTATATATTAAGACTGAATTAGGAGAAGTTAAAAATGGAGTTCAAACTCTTTTTAATCTGTTACTAAAGCTAGCGGAAGAACACAAAAGTGATCTTATGCCTGGCTATACACATATGCAAATTGCAATGCCTTCATCCTTTGGTTTATGGTTTTCAGCTTACGCAGAAAGTTTAATAGACGACGTTGCCTTTCTAAATACAGCATATAAATTGGCAGATCAAAATCCTTTAGGAAGTGCTGCTGGTTTCGGAAGCTCTTTCCCTATTGATCGGAATTTTACAACAGAAAAATTAGGGTTTAATACCCTAAAATACAATGTGATTGCTTCTCAAATGGGGCGAGGTAAAATTGAAAAAGCTACTGCAACATCCATTGGAATGTTAGGGTCTACTCTTTCCAAGCTTGCAATGGATATATGTCAATATATGGGACAAGATTTTGATTTTATCAGCTTTCCTGAAGAACTCACAACAGGTTCAAGTATTATGCCTCACAAGAAGAATCCAGATGTTTTTGAATTAATTAGAGGAAAGTGTAATATGCTTCAAGGACTTCCCCAACAGCTTGCTTTATTAACCTCAAATTTACCAAGTGGCTATCACAGAGAAATGCAATTAGCAAAAGGCCCTATTATTGAAGCGTTTCAAGAAATTAAAGCTTGCTTAGAACTAATGAACTTTAGTTTATCGCAAATTAAAGTACGTCAAAACATAACAGATGATACAAAATATGATTACTTATTCAGTGTTGATACATTAAACGAATGGGTAAGTGCTGGAATTCCCTTTAGAGAAGCTTATCAAAAAATGGGTTCTGATATTGCAAAAGGAAATTTCAAACCTAAACGAGATTTAAATCATAATCACATTGGTAGTATTGGAAATTTACAATTGGAAGCTATTAGAGAAAAGATGAAATTAATTCAATCTCAAAAATCTCTATAATCCCATTTACCTCTATAAGCTCTATCTAATAACAAATTTGCACTGGGATCATTTTCGAACATTTCTAATTTTGGATTCCAAGAAAGCTTGCGTTGTAAATCATATGCAATATTGACTAAATTACAAACTGTTGCCGTTCGGTGACCAATTTCAACATCACAAATAGGGCGGCTCCTTTTTTTAATTGCATCCAACCAATCCTGATGATGGTTTATACTTTTGTGTACAAGTTTAGTATCATTAGGGTTTAAAGGAGAATCTGCTAAAGTTTTATTTGGATACGTTTTTAAATACCCTCTACTTACTTCAAGACGTCCTTCAGTTCCTGTAAATTGAATCTCGTTATTACCTTTTCCCCATTTGGTATGGGTTACAGTAATTCCGTTTTTATAGCTAAACACCAAACCACTCTCAGCATTTTCTGAAGGGGGAAAAAACTGTAATGGCCCTGAATGATCTTGATCTAAAGCCCATTGGACAATATCAAACATATGAGCTCCCCAGTCAGTTATCATTCCACCTCCAAAAGGCTTGTAATCTCGCCACTTTCCCCAACGCTTATCTCCAATTGGACATGCTAAATCAAAATGGTATCCGCGATAAGGAGCGGGACCAATCCAAGCATTCCAATCGATAGTATCAGGAGTTGACTGTGTTGGCAAATCACAAAGTTTATAGGGAGCACCAATGGAGACTTTAACTTCTTTAACCTCACCGATGTATCCGTTTCTAATTAATTCTACAGCATGTCGGAAACGTTCCCATGAACGCTGCATACTTCCGGTTTGAAATACCCGATTGTATTTTCTCGCAGCATTAACCATTGCCCGTCCTTCAGCTACAGAACTAGACAAAGGTTTTTCACAATAAATATCTTTTCCAGCTTTGGCTGCATCTACAGCCATTTGAGCATGCCAATGATCAGGGGAAGCAATTACTACAGCATCAATTTCTTTATTAGCTAGTAAGTCACGGTACGAAATTACTTCACTTAAAGTGTGTGAAGCTTTATTCTTAATTGCTAGCTGCTTTTTAAAAGTTTTATTAAAAAATGACATTTTCTGAGTATCCACATCACTTACCGCTAAAACAGCTGCGTTATCATAATTCACGAAATTTGTCATTAATCCTCTCCCTTGTTTTCCAGCGCCAATAAATCCAAGTTGAATTTTATCATTGGGAGAAGATCCCGAAAAGCCTAAAACATGGCTTGGAACAATACTGAAAATTGAAGCAGTTGTAACTGATTTTTGAATAAAATCTCTTCGTTTCATTACTTATATGATTTAATAGTTTATTAAGAATATGTTCACATAAAAACTTATCTAATTTTTAGTTTGCAAGGTTTATTTCAGTAGAATTCTTTTTAATTTCTAGATGTGTAAAGCACGATTATCAGTAGCAGCTAAAGCCGCTTCTTTAATAGCTTCAGCATAAGTTGGATGCGAGTGACTCATACGAGCTATATCTTCGGCAGAAGCACGAAACTCCATTGCTGTAACTGCTTCAGCAATTAAATCTGCAGCCCGAGCTCCTATCATGTGAACTCCTAACACCTCATCTGTATTAGCATCTGCAAGGATTTTTACAAAACCATCAATATCCATACTAGCTCGAGCTCGCCCAAGTGCACGCATTGGAAACTGACCGCTTTTATATTTAATTCCGGCTTCCTTTAGTTGCTCTTCTGTTTTTCCGACTGCTGCAACTTCTGGCCATGTATAGATTACATTAGGAATTAAATTATGATCAATATGGGGTTTTTGTCCTGCTAAAAATTCTGCAACCATTACACCTTCCTCTTCGGCTTTATGGGCTAACATCGCTCCTCTTACCACATCCCCTATAGCATAAATATTAGAAGCTGTAGTTTGCAAGTGATCATTTACTTCTACTTGTCCTCTTTCGTTAAGTTGAACCCCCGCCGCTTTAGTATTAAGACCATCGGTATAAGGGCGACGTCCAACAGAAACCAAACAATAATCTCCGTTAAAAATTACATCAATTCCTTTTTTATCAATAGCTGTTACAGTAACGATATCACCTTTTCGCTCAACTTTATTAACGCCATGTGAAAGAAAGAATTTTACCCCTTGCTTTTTCATGACCTTCATTAACTCTCTAGATAGGCCTGCATCCATGATAGGAGTAATACGATCAGCATATTCTATAACTGAGACCTCTGCACCAAGACGGCGATATACTTGACCTAATTCTAGACCAATAACTCCACCACCAATTACTACCAAATGTTTTGGAATTTCCTTTAGTTTTAAAGCTTCTGTAGAGGTGATGACGCGTTCTTTATCTAAGGTGATAAATGGTAAACTTCCAGGTTTAGAACCTGTTGCAATTATTGAATTCTTAGCTTCTATTACTTGTGGAATTTTTCCTTCAACATTAATATGAGTAGCGTCTATAAAGCTTCCCTTCCCATTAAAAACATCTATATTATTTTTCTGCATCAAATAATCGATACCTTTCGTAGTTTGTTCTACTACAGCAGCTTTACGGTCAATCATTTTCTTGAAATTGATTTTTATTTTTCCTTCAATTTCGATGCCGTGTTCTGCAAAATTCTTAGTAACTTCCTCATAATGATGTGAGGAATCTAAAAGAGACTTGGATGGAATACATCCTACGTTTAAGCATGTTCCTCCTAGTGTGTTGTATTTTTCAATTAAAGCTGTTTTCATTCCTAATTGAGCACAACGAATCGCACACACATAACCCCCAGGACCCGAACCAATTACTGCAACATCATATACACTCATGAACTAATTATTTATTTATTGTTAAAAGTACAAATGTTTCTTGGCACTCCATAATCAAGTAGATCGGATTTTATTTTTATTTTTCATAAGTTTAAATGAAACTTGACAAGTCATGAAAAAACACTTCCATATCAAATTAGTATTGAATAGATATTATCCAAAGGCTAAAGAAAAATATAGGAATGATTTCAATTAAATTGATTAGAATTGTATTGCATCTAACACAAATCGCTTGAGAAACAAAAAACTTTCCCTAAAAATCGCTCTTTTACCTATTGTTGTTTTAGTTCTTTTATTGTCCTTTAATGTTCTCATTTATGAAGATGATGCATTAAGCGGATCAAATCAATTCATGTTATTATTGGGAGGTGCTATAGCTGCAATTGTGGGATTTAGACAAAAAATAAGTTATGATACAATGATTCAAAAAATAGCTGAAAATTTACAATCAGTTACAGGAGCTTTACTGATTCTATTGTTCGTGGGAGCTTTAGCAGGCACATGGTTAATTAGTGGAATTATTCCTGCAATGATTTATTACGGTTTACAAATTTTACATCCAAGTATATTTTTGCCTGCATGTATTTTGATTTGTGCAATTATTTCTATTGCGACAGGAAGTAGCTGGACTACATCTGCTACTGTAGGAATCGCCTTAATTGGAATAGGTAAAGTATTGGGTATTCCAGTAGGAATGGTAGCAGGAGCTGTTATTTCAGGAGCTTACTTTGGGGATAAACTTTCTCCTCTTTCTGATACTACTAATTTAGCCCCTGCAATGGCAGGAGGTAATCTATTTACTCATATACGCTACATGACCTTAACAACTGTTCCTAGTATCTTAATCACACTTATTGTGTTTTTTATTTTAAGCTTTACACAATCAACTACTGGAAATGCCGATATAGAAACTTTATTGATAACAATTAAAGAAAAATTCACTATTAATCTTTGGCTCTTTCTAGTCCCTTCAATCGTTATCTTTTTAATTGTTAAAAAAAGTCCACCACTTATCGCTCTTCTTATTGGTACAATTTTAGGAGGAATTTTTGCATTGATTTTTCAAAGTAATATTTTATTAGAAATCACTGAATCCAATGTCCTTACTCCTTCTGTTGCATATCGAGGTATAATCGATGCTATAACGGTATCTACAGAAATTACTTCAACTGACCCACTACTTAATGATCTTTTTACTTCAGGAGGAATGAAAGGTATGTTAGATACCATTTGGTTAATAATTTGTGCTATGGTTTTTGGAGGAGTTATGGAAGCGATTGGTGCATTAGATAGAATTAGCACTGCTCTTTTAAATTGGGCTCAAAGTACCTTTCAATTGTTTGCAAGTACTGTTGCATCTTGCTTAGCAATTAATCTAACAGCCTCAGACCAATATTTGTCAATAGTAATTCCAGGTAAGATGTTTGCTAAAGCTTATGAAGAAAGAAAATTAGCTCCCGAAAATTTAAGCAGAACATTAGAAGATTCCGGGACGGTTACCTCAGTTTTAATTCCATGGAATACATGTGGAGCTTATCAATCTGGCGTTTTAGGTGTAGGAGTAGATGAATATTTTATTTATGCTATCTTCAATTGGCTTAGTCCTTTTATGACACTAATATATGCTGCATTTAACATAAAAATAAAAGATCTTAAATAATATATTTAATGAATGTCTTAATTTAATTTTTAACACGAAAAAAGCATCTTGATTAATCAAGATGCTTTTTTCGTGTTAAAAATTAAATTAAGATAAATCGAAACGATCTAAGTTCATCACTTTAGTCCATGCTTTAACAAAATCTGAAATAAATTGATCTTTACCATCTTCACAAGCATATACTTCAGCAAGAGCTCTGAGTTCTGAATTGGATCCAAAAATAAGATCTACTCTTGAAGCTGTCCACTTAATCTCTTTTGTTTTTCGATCTCGACCTTCAAAAGTATCTTGCTCATCAGAAGTTGCTTCCCATGTAATACCAAAATCTAGGAGATTTATAAAAAAATCATTGTTAAGAGTATCCTTTTTTGATGTTAAAACGCCTTGATTAGATATATCGAAATTCGTGTTTAGCATACGAAGACCTCCTACTAGAACAGTCATTTCTGGAGCAGTAAGAGTCAATAATTGTGCTCTATCAATAAGCATCTCTTCAGTGGACACATTATATTTTTTTTTGACATAATTACGAAATCCATCTGCCTGAGGTTCCAAAACAGAGAATGAAGCAGCGTCAGTTTGAGAAGCTAAAGCATCTGTTCTTCCTGGCGAAAAAGGAACTTCAATTTTATGGCCTGCATTTTTTGCGGCTTTTTCAATTCCAACACAACCTGATAAAACAATCAAGTCTGCAATCGATACTTTTTGTGCTCCAGTATGATTTTCATTAAACGCTTTTTGAATAACTTCTAGATCATTTAAAACTTCAGCTAATTGTGATGGATTATTTACTTCCCAACTATTTTGAGGTGCTAAACGAATTCGACCTCCATTTGCGCCACCGCGCTTATCCGATCCTCGATACGTAGAAGCAGATGCCCATGCAGTTGAGACTAATTTAGAAACAGATAGACCTGAATCTAATATCATTTTTTTTAGTGATTTGACATCCTCATTGTTAATCTTTGGAGTTTTTAATGCTGGAATAGGATCTTGCCATATTAAGTCTTGTGAAGGAACTTCAGAACCTAAGTAGAAAGAACGAGGGCCCATATCACGATGAGTTAATTTGAACCATGCTTTTGCAAAAGCTTCTGCTAAGGTACCTGGGTTTTTGTGAAAGTGTCTTGAAATAGGTTCGTAAATTGGATCCATTTTAAGGGCCATATCTGCTGTAGTCATCATTAGTGCTTGAGTTTTTGAAGCGTCTCCTGCTCTTGGAGCTACTCTAGCATTAGAAGAAGCACTAGGAGTCCATTGATGAGCTCCTGCAGGACTCTTGGTCAATTCCCAATCATATTCGAATAAAACTTTAAAATAATCGTCATCCCATTGAGTTGGATTAGGTGTCCAAGCTCCTTCTATTCCACTTGTAATTGTATCATCTCCGACACCGCTTTCAAAAGAATTTTTCCATCCTAAACTTTGTTCTTCAACACTTGATCCTTCGGGTTCATTACCAACATATACATCAGGATCAGCAGCACCGTGTGCTTTCCCAAAAGTATGTCCTCCGGCAACTAAAGCAACAGTTTCTTCATCATTCATCGCCATACGGCCAAAAGTTTCTCGGATATCTTTTGCAGATGCAAGTGGGTCTGGAGTTCCATTTGGACCTTGCGGATTTACATATATTAATCCCATCTGAACAGCTCCAAGTGGACTTTCAAGCTCACGATCTCCTGTATATCTTTCATCGCCAAGCCACTCGTTTTCTGGTCCCCAATAAACATCTTCCTCTGGCTCCCAGACATCTATACGACCTCCACCAAAGCCATATGTGTTAAAGCCCATAGACTCTAAAGCACAGTTTCCTGCTAAAATCATTAAATCAGCCCAAGAAATTTTTCTTCCATATTTTTTCTTGATTGGCCATAATAGTAAACGAGCTTTATCAAGATTTCCATTATCTGGCCAGCTATTTAAAGGAGCAAAACGTTGCATACCAGCACCAGCTCCTCCTCTTCCATCTGCAATACGATAAGTACCGGCGCTATGCCATGCCATTCGTATGAAAAAAGGACCATAATGCCCATAATCTGCAGGCCACCAATCTTGAGACGTTGTCATTAATTTGACAACATCTTTTTTTAATATATCTAAATTAAGGTTGTTGAATTCTTTAGCATAATCAAAATCATCTCCCATTGGATTAGTGAGGCTAGAATTTTGACGCAATATGTTTAGCTTTAACTTATTTGGCCACCAGTCTCTATTAATTGGGCTAGAACCCGCAGCGTGGTTAACTATTTCACTTAAATAAGGACATTTTCCTTCAAGTTGGTCTTTTGATCCTTTAGTTTGCTCAGAGTGTTTCATTCAATATTTTTATAAAATAAAGATAACTATATATTGAGTATATAAACGATTAAACATATTAGATTTATATATAGTTATATTAATAAATACTATCCCTAATAAAGAAGACTGATATAGTATTACTTGTTCTTTAAAAATTTAAAAAGTATCTGATTTTACATATCGTAAAGTCAAAAAAAAAATGAAACGTCAAAGGATAATTACTTTATATTATTGATTTTGAATTTGTATTTTTGTCAAACGAGAATAAACTTATGGCTAAAAAAATCAACTCTTCAGAATTAAAGTTAATAAAGAATCGACAACGACAAATATTGTTTGGTGGTGCTTTTTTACTGATTTCTTTTCTTCTAGCTATTTCTTTTTCTTCATACCTTATTCATTGGAAATCTGATTTTAGCACACTGGGCGCTATATCGGACAAAACTATAGTTGCTAAGAACCTTCTTAACAAATTAGGTGCTTATGTTAGTCATTTTTTCATGTATAAAGGAGTGGGATTATCCGCTTTTCTATTTTGTTATTTAATAGGTATAACTGGTTATAAGCTTTTTTTTCAAGGAACTACAGATAAATTATTTATTATTTGGGGATGGGGGTTGGCACACATCTTGTGGTCTAGTGTAGCTCTAGGATATATTTTGGCAGACAGCCCTTTTTTATCAGGAATCGTAGGATATGAAATAAACACCTTTTTAACTATCTATATTGGTAGATTAGGGTTATTTGGTATTTTAACTTTTCTCTTTTTGAGTTTTATCGTTATCGAATTTAAATGGACCCCTGAGCAATTCAGAATTTGGTGGAAAAAGATCAATCAACAAAAAGAAGAAAAATACACATCCGAAAAAGAAAAAGAAAAACTTGTTAATTTCGATCTAGAAACAACTTTTAATGAAACTGATGAAGCTAAAAAGTTAGAATTAGAACCCAATCAAATAAAACAAAAAGAATCTGAAGAGATATTAATAAAAACTTCTATTGAAAAAGAAGAAATTCCAATGGAAATTAAAACTTCAGAAGAAGAAGATACAGTTGATGAAAAATTAGCAAAAAAATTAGTGGAAAAGCAAGGGTTTTTCGATCCTACCCTTGAATTGAGCAATTTTAGAATGCCCAATCTAGATTTACTTAAAGACTATAAGGATAGTGGTATCACAATCAATCAAGAAGAGTTAGAAGCAAATAAAAACAAGATTGTCGACACCTTAAACAATTATAAAATAAGTATCGCTAATATTAAAGCAACTATTGGTCCAACTGTTACACTTTACGAGATTATTCCCGATGCAGGAATTCGTATTTCGAAAATCAAAAATCTTGAAGATGATATTGCCCTTTCTCTTTCGGCACTTGGGATTCGAATTATTGCTCCTATTCCAGGCAAAGGAACCATTGGTATAGAGGTTCCAAATCAAAATCCTAGTATTGTTTCTATGCGTTCTGTAATAAGTGCAGCCAAATTCCAAAATGCGGAAATGGAATTGCCTATTGCGTTAGGAAAAACAATTAGCAACGAAACGTTTGTAGTTGATTTAGCTAAAATGCCTCATTTATTAATGGCTGGCGCCACAGGTCAAGGAAAATCTGTAGGTCTTAATGCAGTTCTTACTTCACTGTTATACAAAAAACACCCAGCAGAAGTGAAATTTGTTTTAGTTGATCCTAAAAAAGTAGAACTCAATATTTATAATAAAATTGAACGACATTATTTAGCTAAACTTCCTGATACAGAAGAAGCAATAATTACTGACAACACAAAAGTCATTAATACATTAAATTCTCTTTGTATAGAAATGGATAATCGTTACGAATTACTTAAAAACGCAATGTGTCGTAACTTAAAAGAATACAATAAAAAATTTAGAGAGCGAAAACTGAACCCCAACGATGGACATAGCTTTTTGCCATATATTGTTCTAGTTGTAGATGAATTTGCTGATTTAATTATGACAGCAGGAAAAGAAGTGGAAACTCCTATTGCTCGATTGGCTCAGTTGGCGCGTGCTATTGGAATTCATCTTATTATTGCTACTCAACGACCTTCAGTAAATGTTATTACCGGTATTATTAAGGCAAATTTTCCTGCGCGAGTTGCTTTTAGAGTAACCTCAAAAATAGATTCTAGAACTATCTTAGATAGTGGTGGTGCTGATCAACTTATTGGACGTGGTGATATGCTTTATACTCAAGGAAATGAATTAACCCGAATTCAATGTGCTTTTGTTGATACTCCTGAAGTTGAGCGAATTGCGGCATATATTGGTGGTCAACGCGGATATGCAGACGCCCATCTTCTACCAGAATATGTAGGAGAAGAAAATAAATCTACCTTAGATATCGATGCCAGTGATCGTGATGCATTATTCAGACAAGCAGCAGAAGTTATAGTTACAGCACAACAAGGTTCAGCATCATTATTACAACGTAAATTAAAATTGGGCTATAACAGAGCAGGAAGAATTATAGATCAAATGGAAGCTGCTGGAATTGTCGGCCCTTTTGAGGGTAGTAAAGCAAGGCAAGTTTTAATTTCTGATTTTACCGCTTTAGATAAACTTTTAAATGATGGTGTTTCATGAAAAAAATAATTTTATTATTTATAATAATTCAAGTTTTAGGTACAGTAACTTCTATTGCACAAACATCGGAAAATGCCATGAAATTACTTGATGAAGTAACTCAAACAATTTCTAATTATGAAAATTTCACTTTTGATTTTTCTTATGTTCTTGAAAATCGTCAAGAAAATATTCGACAAGAAACAAATGGTTTTATAACGGTATCGAAAAATAAATATAAGCTTAATTACTTGGGAGCAGAACAGCTTTTTGATGGGCAGAAAACCTACACAATAGTTTCTGAAAACCAAGAGATCACAATTAGTACCCCTGAAGAAGGTGAAGATTTTGGAATCAATCCGTCCAAGCTTTTAAACTTTTATAAATCAGGTTATGATTATCAATGGGATATCAAACAAAGTGTTTTAGAGCGTCCCATACAGTTTATAAAACTTATTCCAAGTGAAGAAAAACAAGATGTCAAATACCTTCTATTAGGTATAGATCTTGTAAAAAAAAGTATTTACCGTTTAATCGAAATTGGCAGTAATGGTACGAGAACAACTTTGACACTATCGAACGAATCAATCAATAATGTATTGAAAGATGATTTTTTCACTTTTAATGCCTCAAAATATCCCAATTTTTATATCAATAAATAGAATAATTGAAAATTATAGACAGATACATATTAAAAACTTATTTGAGTAGCTTACTCAGTGTCTTTACTATTTGTATGTTTATTTTTGTTATTCAAACTTTTTGGCTTTACATAGATGAGCTTGCTGGAAAGGGACTTGATTTTTTTATAATCGGGAAATTTTTACTCTATTACTCTCCTAAACTTATCCCCTTAGTACTACCATTATCAGTGCTTTTAGCGTCTTTAATGACTTATGGAAGCCTAGCAGAAAATTATGAGTTTGCTGCTATGAAATCTACAGGGATTTCTTTACAACGTGCACTTTTAGGATTATCTGTTTTTCATCTTTTTTTAGGAATAGGAACCTTTTATTTTTCCAATCATATAATTCCTTATGGTGAATTAAAATCCTATAATTTAAGAAGGAATTTAGCTAAACTAGAACCAACTTTAGCAATCCGAGAAGGAATTTTTAATGAGATAGGAGATATCAATATAAAAGTATCAAGAAAATATGGAGACAATGAACGCTTTTTAGAAGATATAATCATTCATGAATACACACCTAACAGTGAAAATAATATTGTTATTAAAGCAGAACGAGGTGAAATGAAAAATGAAACTACTGATCCTAATTTAAAATTAGTATTATATAATGGTAATCGTTACGAGGAAGTAATTGCGAAAAAAAATGAAGATCGCAAACGCATCCCACACACAAAAGTTGCATTTGAACAGTATGAAATGAATATTGATTTATCTGAATTTAATAACGTCGATTTGGAACAAGAGAACTATACATCGACTTTTAAAATGCAAAAAATAAATCAACTTAATGAGAATATTGACTCACTAGAACAAAAATTCAGCAAAGAACAAACTGCTTATAGTCAAAATTTCAGTAAACAAAGCTCTATTGGTAAAGCTATTAACGATATTAATAATAAATCAGTAACAAAAGAAAACCTCCCCAAAAATATATTCGACTTTATTGTTACTGATGAAAATTGGAAACTAACAAGAGTTCTTGAAGAAAGCCAATCTAAATTGCAACTTACTTTAAGAAATTTAAATACTAAAAAAAATTCATTTTTCGCTTTTCAGAAATTCATAAATCTCCATAAAATTGCATTGTACGAAAAATATACTTTAATTTTTGCCTCGCTTTTTTTGTTTCTAATTGGGGCTTCATTGGGAGCCATTATTAAAAAAGGAGGATTGGGTCTACCTCTTGTTCTCTCGATAATCATTTTTTTAACCTATCACTATATTGGATTGTTCGGAAAAAATGCGGCTGAAGACAATAGTATTTCTCCATTTTTCGCAACTTGGCTTTCTACCTTTATTATAGCTCCAGCAGCTATTCTTCTTACAAGAAGAGCTTCAGCAGACAAGGGGTTTATTAACTTCCTAAACCTATACTATCCACTACAAGAAAAGTTTAAAAAATTAGTCTCTTTAAAAAAAAGAAACAAAAAAATGAATAAAAAAAATGAATAAAAATATTGTACAATTAAACAGCATTCCCGAGGCAATTAAATCCATAAAGAATGGAGAAGTTATCATTGTTGTAGATGATGCTAATCGTGAAAACGAAGGAGATTTTATTGCTGCTGCTGATAAAGTTAATCCTGAGCTAATAAATTTTATGGCTACAAATGGGAGAGGATTAATATGTTCACCTCTTACTGAAGCAAGATGTCAAGAATTACATTTAACAAAAATGGTGTCTAATAATACAGATCCGCTTGAAACCGCATTTACAGTTTCAGTTGATTTAAAAGGAAATGGAGTAACTACTGGTATTTCAGCATCTGATAGAGCCAAGACTATTAAAGCATTAGTTGATCCCGAAACAACTCCATATGATTTATCACGACCTGGTCATATTTTTCCATTAATTGCTAAAACTGGTGGAGTTTTGCGTAGAACTGGTCATACAGAAGCTGCAATTGACTTTGCTAGATTAGCTGGTTTAAATCCTGCAGGTGTAATAGTTGAGATCATGAACGAAGACGGAACCATGGCACGCGTTCCTGAACTTTTGAAAGTTGCAGAAAAATTCAACCTGAAAATAGTATCGATTGAGGATTTGGTTTCATACAGAATGCAACATGATAGTCTAATTGTGAAAAAATCTGATAACGAAATTAAAACAAGATATGGTACCTTTAGAATCCGTGCTTATGAACAAACCACAAATGGAACTGTGCATTTAGCTTTAACAAAAGGAAACCTGAGTCTTGATGATATAGTTTTAACAAGAATACATTCTTCTAGAATAACTAATGATATTTTAGGCATGCTTACAGGCTCAATTCATAAGGGATTAGATGATATTTTTAAATTGATTAATAATGCTGATAAAGGAGCAATCCTTTTTATCAATCAGGAACAAACTCCAGAAAATCTTTTAGCAAGAATATCAGCATTAAAAGAAATGCAAAACCAAGGAACTTTAGACAAAGCGCCTCCAATGAAAATGGATATTAAAGATTTTGGAATTGGTGCTCAGATATTACATGATTTAAACATTCAAAAACTTAAAGTAATTAGTAATTCAAAACAACAACGTAGAATTGGTATAACCGGTTATGGAATTTCAATTGAAGGATATCAGAATTATTGATTTATTCAAAAAACCATAATTTAAAGGCCATAATTACTATCGTAAATAGCATGGCTATTCGGATGACCTTATCTCCTTTTTTTACTGACCAACGACTTGCCCACCATGCTCCAAAACTAGTGCCAACAGCCATTAAAATTTCCAATTCACAGAATCATTAATAACGAAAAGAGCTAAAGCAATTGTTGAATAGATAAACACAATAACGACCTTAGACGCATTCGTTTTTATCAAGCTTAAATGATTAACACGATTTAAAAACAACATAATAACTATTCCTTACTCCTGCATTAATGAAACCACCATATATACCAATAAAAAAATATACTGTAAATAAGATATTTACCTGTTAAGCGTTCAGGTAAATTTAAATTTTTAGATTTAATAAGAATTAAACCATAACAATAGCTAAAATCTTATTAAACAAGACACCATCCAGATCGATAGCAATTTGAGCTCATAGAATAGCTCCAATACTCGCACTAATTTCCAAATAAATATTAAAGGGAAATGTAGAAACACCTTTACTTTTATATCCCAAAGCTCCACTGTATAGATTGAACCACGATGGCTATTCGATTTGTCCCATTTGCGATGTTTGGAGGTAATCCTAAAAAGATTAGAACAGGTAATGTAAAAACAGATCCTCCTCCAGCTAATGTGTTAATCACACCTACTAAGAAACCTACAGTAAGTAAAAGAAGTGTTTAAAAAAAATTATTCATATGAAAAAGAAAAATTACAAAACTCATAGTATATGATGATATTAATGAAACTAATAAATATTTTATAATCTAAAAAAGGAGTGTATATTTGCAACTGCAAAGGAGAAATGGCAGAGTGGTCGAATGCGGCAGTCTTGAAAACTGTTGAGGGTCACACCTCCGGGGGTTCGAATCCCTCTTTCTCCGCTTTTTAATCTGTAAACCCTCATCATCACTGGGGGTTTCTTTTTTTAGTGTCCTCTTTGGTGTCCCTTTAGAGTAAAGTTAGAGATCCATAAGGCAGTTTATTGCAGTGTGTCCTCCAAGAATTGCTCCACAAATAAAGGCAAGTCAATATTAGTCTCATTAGTGGTTTGTCTTAATCTTGGTAAAGTATATTGTAAGGCTCTTTGAAGCATCTTAATGTGCTGATTAGCGTTTAACTCATTTATATCTAAAGTGTCTATTAGACTTCCTGTAAATCGTTAGTTCAACCTATTTAAGAGGATTAGAAATACCTAAAGAAGATATGCCTGTGGTTTAAAGTTTATATTATTAAGTGATTTTAAATTATTTTCCTCAGAAAAAATCGGTATACTATAAACAAAAATACACCTACAATATTGATGCAAGTACTTGATTTATATACTGTAAAATATGGAAACACGAATCATGAGCTACTGATTTTTGAGATTAGCTTAGTTGTTAATTTATTATTGAGCGTTTAATTCTGATCACTTATAATTTCAATATTTCTAAAACTAAATTTTCATTTCGTTTTAGTTTCATTTTTCTTCTGATACTACACCGCATATTATCTAAAGTACTTTTTGATACTTCAGCAAGTTGAAGCACATCTGAATTTTTATAATTCATTTTAATAAGCATACTTATTTTCACCTCTTTTGGTGATAGATCTGGAGTCTTTTTCAATAGGTTTTTTACAAACTTTGGATATATGCTAGCAAAGCGATCTTCAAATAAAGTGTTATTATTTTCCATGTTATCGGTTTTAATCAGGACTTACTGGTCCTTCTTTAGTGTCTTGTTTCCCCTCTAATCGTATTCTAAAAACGAGTTCATGAGTTTTCAAACTCATCCCTGAAAGCTGTTGATCTGAGGGTGTTTCATAGGCATATCCAATATCAA
>Ga0307995_1000632_pt1 | contig 23886 bp, 15 predicted proteins | sample EllFjometagen262_FD_203132 | JGI IMG/M metagenome (GOLD analysis project Ga0307995, IMG submission 203132) | Marine microbial communities from Ellis Fjord, Antarctic Ocean - #262 | ecosystem: Environmental > Aquatic > Marine > Unclassified | place: Southern Ocean | collected 2014-11-02 | reverse complement strand
TTTGGATCTGCAAGAACAAAGCCAGATGATGAGTATTACCAACTTGCAGAAAATATTGCAGTAAAACTAGCAGACAATGGATATGGAGTAATAACAGGTGGGGGTCCAGGAATTATGGAAGCTGGTAATAAAGGAGCTCATAATGCTGGAGGAATTTCAGTAGGTCTAAATATAGAATTACCATTTGAACAACATGACAATCCTTATATTGATAGTGACAAAAGCATCGATTTTGATTACTTTTTTGTTAGAAAAGTAATGTTTGTAAAATACTCTCAGGGATTTGTTGTAATGCCAGGAGGTTTTGGAACCTTAGACGAGTTTTTTGAAGCACTTACCTTAATCCAGACTCATAAAATTGGAAAGTTTCCTATCATTCTAGTTGGTAAGAACTTTTGGGGTGGATTGGTGGATTGGATTAAAGATACCTTGTTAAAGTCATACGGAAATATAAGTCCAGACGATCTGGATTTAATAAATATAGTGGATCATGAAGATGAAGTAATAGAAATATTAAATAACTTCTATACCAAATACAATTTACGTCCAAACTTTTAATTAGAAATAACTTCTCTATTTTTATGAAAAGCATCATTTATTTCGCTTTTACATTCTTGAATTTATCATTAACTACTCAAGAAATGATAAACACCAAGCTTAAAATCATTATAAAATAATTGAAACTTAATCATTACATATCCATAATTGGGCTATTGATAGTAACGCTTACACAAGCTCAACATCAAATAAAAATTGATGCAACGCTTGTGCCAGAATTAAGAACCATTATTATTGAACAAGAATTAATATATAAGAATGATTCCGATTCAATCTTAAATGAAATTTATCTAAACGATTGGGCAAATAGTTTTTCAAGTAAAACTACACCTTTGGCCAAAAGATTTTCAGAAAATTATCAAAGTTCATTTCATTTTGAAAAAAACAAAAATAGAGGTCATTCCAACATTGTAAATATTAATAATAACACTAAAAAACCATTGGTTTGGTCTCGAGGTGATGAAGTAGATATAATTAGGGTTAAACTAGATAAAAAACTATTACCCGGAGAAGCGTATATCCTTAAAATGGAATACCACATCATACTACCAGACGATAAGTTTACAAGGTATGGAATTACCAACAGTGGTGATTTTAAGATCCGCTATTGGTACCTAGCTCCTGCTGTTTTTGATGGCGATTGGAACACCTATAGCAATAAAGATTTAAACGATTCCTACCTAGCACCTACTACTTTTAATATTAACTTTCATACGCCTTATAACTTCAATTTAATTTCAGATTTAGATCTTGTTTCTGAAACAACTGAAAATAAAATAAAGACAACACAATTAAAAGGAGAAAACAGAATGCAGGTGAAGCTGCAACTTTTAAAAGTTTCAGATTTTAGCACCGTTAAAACCGATAAACTTTTAGTGACTACCAATCATACTCATCATAAAGTAACACCACCAATACAAGCTTTAATTATAGATCGAATCGTACATTATTTAGATAAAAATCTAGGAGATTACCCTTTTAACAAAATGGTATTAAGTGAAATAGATTATAAAAGAAATCCTGTCTATGGTCTTAATTTATTACCAGAATTCATAAGTCCTTTTCCAAATGATTTTGAGTATGACATTGAAATGTTTAAAATTATAAGCCGAACCTATCTTGAAAATACATTGGTAGTTAACCCAAGAGAAGATCATTGGATTATAGGTGCTTTTCAGGTGTATTTAATGATGGAATATATAAAAACCTATTATCCAAACATGAAGTTAGCAGGTAATTTAAGCAACCTTTGGATTCTCGGTATTTTTCACGCTTCCGAATTAGAATTCAACGACCAATATTCATTTTTATATATGAATATGGCTAGAAATAATTTGCATCAAAAAAGCAGCACTCCAAAAGATTATTTCTTAGAATTCAACAAAAATATAGGAAGTGATTATTATGGAGGAAGAGGACTATTATACCTTTCAGGATATATTGGAAAAGAAGCGGTTTTAAAAAGTATTCAACAGTTTTTTTCTGAAAATGAATTGAAATCTATCAAGGCTATTGATTTTAAAAAATATTTAGAAAACAATACAGATAAACCTGTAGACTGGTTTTTTAAAGACTTTATAGATAATCGAAATTCTATTGACTTCAAGTTAAAAAACCTTCATAAAAAAGGAGATACACTTGAGATTGATATCGTAAATAAAAGAAAAACAGCACTTCCAGTATCCATTTACGGAATCAATAAAAAGAATATTATTTATAAAAAATGGATAGACCCTGTTGATTCTTCGGTTACTGTTAAAATACCAGCAAAGGATGTTCGTAAAATCGCTATTAATTATGAAGGTGAAATTCCAGAAATTAATCAGCGAGATAATTATAAAAAAGTAAAAGGGTTAACAAACAAACCTTTTCAAGTTCGTCTTTTAAAAGACGTTGAAGACCCTAGATATAATCAGTTATTTATTATACCCACCTACAGTTATAATGTTTATGATGGAATCATTTTAGGAGCAAATTTTTATAATAAAACACTGTTACAAAAACCTTTTCAATACAAAATAAACCCTATGTGGGCTTTTAAATCGAAAACATTGGTGGGTAGTAGCTCGGCTACATATAACAAAATGCCTGAATTTGGGAATGTTTATTTTTATAGGTTTGGTGTTTCAGGTAGTTATTTTTCATATGATGATGATTTATTCTACAAACGATTGAGTCCATTTGCAACGATAGGTTTTAGAGATAGTAAAGATTTACGCAATAATAAAAAACATTTTATCAATCTAAGAAACGTAACAGTAGAAAGAGATAAAGACCTTAATACTCCTTTAGAAACGCCTAATTATAGTGTTTTTGATATAAGCTATGTTTATTCCAATCCAAATTTAATCAATTATTATAGAGCTGTTGTGGGTTATCAAGTATCATCTGAATTCAGTAAGATTTCTACTACTTTAAAATACAGGAAGCTTTTTAACAATAATCGCAAGATAGATGTGCGGTTATTTGCCGGTGTTTTTTTAAAAAATAAGACAAATCTAAATGATGACTATTTTAGTTTTGCTTTAGATCGTCCAACTGATTATTTATTTGACTATGATTACTATGGAAGAAGTGACGATACTGGATTATTTAGTCAACAATTAATTATTGCAGAAGGTGGTTTTAAATCAAAATTAGAGCCTTCCTTTTCAAATACTTGGATGACTACTTTAAATGTAAGTACTAATATTTGGAAATGGATTTACGCTTATGGAGATTTAGGTTTGATTAATAATAAACACCAAGCTACAAAAACTTTGTTTGACAGTGGAATAAGATTAAGTTTAGTAGAAGATTATTTTGAATTATATTTCCCAGTATATTCTAACCTAGGTTGGGAAATAGCACAACCAAATTACGAAGAAAAAATACGGTTTATAATAACTTTAGACATTCAGACTTTGTTCGGTCTATTTTCAAGAAAATGGTATTAAAAAATATAATTTATGAATGTACTTAACAACTGGCGATTAGTTATTTTACTATGCCTTACCTTAGGTCTTGCTCCTTTTTTTCCAGAACCACATATATATGGAAAACTAAAATGGATGTTAGGTGGAGCTGAAGGAATGACAATAATGGATTGGTTTGATGTTTTACTTCACGGTTTACCCTTTGTTTTGCTTATTAGATTAATTTACATAAATGTAATTTTATCCTCAAAAAAGAGGTAATAATTTAATTATCAGTACCTTTTAAAGAAAAAAATGAAAATTGTATAAAATTTTAATTTCATTACTTTTGCAATATCATATAACCCTCAAAAAAATATGCAAACAAATCCTCAAACAAATAATAAATTATCTTTCGATGAATTTAAAGCTGAAGTTTTAAATGATTATAAAATCGCTGTCACAAGTAGGGAATGTAGTCTTTTAGGGCGTAGAGAAGTTTTAACAGGAAAGGCAAAGTTTGGGATATTTGGTGATGGAAAAGAGGTGCCACAATTAGCCTGGGCAAAAGTATTTAAAGAAGGAGATTGGAGAAGTGGTTACTACCGTGACCAAACATTTATGATGGCAATTGGTAAACTAACCATACAACAATTCTTCGCTGGACTCTATGGACATACCGATATTAAAGCAGAACCAATGAGTGCGGGCAGGCAAATGGGAGGTCATTTTGCTACACATAGTTTAAATGAAGATGGTACTTGGAAAGATCTTACCAAACAAAAAAACAGCAGTCCTGATATCTCACCAACTGCAGGACAAATGCCACGATTGGTAGGATTAGCACAAGCCTCAAAAATTTATAGAAACGTAAAAGAATTAGAAGGATTTAAAACTTTTTCAGATAAGGGAAATGAAGTTGCTTGGGGAACCATTGGTAATGCCAGTACAAGTGAAGGGCTTTTTTGGGAATCTGTAAATGCTGCAGGAGTTATGCAAATTCCTATGGTTATTAATGTTTGGGATGATGAATATGGAATTTCAGTTCATGCTAAATACCAAACTACTAAAGAAAATATTTCTGAAATATTAAAAGGTTTTCAGCGTACTGAAGATGAAAAAGGCTATGAAATAATTCGTGTTCACGGTTGGGATTACCCAAGTTTAATTGAAGCATATCAAAAAGCATCAATAATCGCTAGAGAAGAGCATGTCCCCGTATTAATACATGTAAATGAGCTTACACAACCTCAAGGACATTCAACGAGCGGTTCCCAAGAACGATATAAAAATAAAGAACGCTTAAACTGGGAAAAAGAAAACGATTGCAACCTAAAGCTGCGGGAGTGGATTCTAGCTAATAATTTTGCTACGGAAAATGAGTTGGTTACCATTGAAAAATCTATAAAAAAAGAAGTCCGTGAAGGAAAATCTGCTGCTTGGAAAGCTTTTTTAGCTCCACAGATTCAGGAAAAAAATGAGGTACTTACTCTTATTAATAATGCTTCTAAAAAAAGTGCAAATAAAGTATTTATCAATAAAATTGCCGCTACACTATCTGATGAAAACATACCATTTCGAGGAGAAATCATAGGTGCTGCAAGAAAAACATTACGTTATTTAATTGGAGAAAACAACCTTGAAAAGAAACAACTTCAAGATTGGATCGAAAATTATTTTAAAATCATTGAACCTAAATATAGTGCTCACCTATATTCTGAAGCAATTGAAAATGCAAAAACGATTTCAGAAGTTAAGCCTATTTATAAGGACAATACTGAGGAAGTAGATGGAAGAATATTGCTTAGAGATAATTTTGACAATATCTTAAGCCAATATCCCGAAGTATATATCTTCGGAGAAGATAGTGGGAAAATTGGTGATGTAAACCAAGGATTAGAAGGTTTACAGGATAAATATAGTGAAAATCGAGTTGAAGATACTGGTATTAGAGAGGCTACCATTTTAGGACAAGGAATCGGCATGTCTATGAGAGGTTTGAGACCAATTGCCGAAATTCAATACTTGGACTATATCCTTTATTGTTTACAAATTATGAGTGATGATCTTGCGACAGTTCGCTACCGTTCCAATGGTATGCAGAAAGCACCTTTAATTGTAAGAACTAGAGGACATCGTTTAGAGGGAATTTGGCACAGTGGTTCTCAAATGGGCGGATTGGTTCATTTACTTCGTGGGATGTATATTTTAGTTCCTCGAGATATGACCAAAGCTGTTGGATTTTATAACACACTTTTAAAAACAGATGAACCTGCAATTGTTATTGAGTGCCTAAATGGATATCGCTTAAAAGAAAAGATGCCGTCAAATCTTACTGAAATAAGAACCCCAATTGGTGTTGTAGAAACTGTAAAAGAAGGGTCTGATATCACCATTGTTTCTTATGGGAGTACCTTACGGATTGTCCAAGAAGTTGCTAAAGAGCTTCAACAAGTAAGTATTGATGCGGAAGTGATAGACATTCAATCTTTATTACCTTTAGACCTAAATCATGATTTGGTAAAAAGTGTTGCTAAAACAAATAGATTATTGGTTGTTGATGAAGATGTGCCGGGTGGAGCTTCTGCTTATATTTTAAATGAAATACTTGATGTGCAAAACGGATATCAACATTTGGACAGTAAACCGCAAGCATTAACAGCAAAACAACATCGACCTGCTTATGGAACTGATGGTGATTATTTTTCGAAACCTTCTGAGGAAGATATTTTTGAAAAGGTTTATGAAATGATGCACGAAGCAGACCCCAATAGACACCCAAAACTTAGATAAATGCATTTGGGTTTTTTAAATTAACACTCTATTTATCCAGTAATATGATAGCCGCCATCCACATGCCTTATTTCTCCTGTAATTCTTCCGTCTGGTCTAAAAAGATGCACGACTTCATTGGCTAAATCCTGAGGCGAAGCATTACCAAGGGGACTCATTTTATTTGCAGTTTCTACATCTGATTCATTTAAAGTGGCATTACCTGCTTTACTACCCATATAAGTAGAAAATCGCACCACATTTGCTCTAGTACCATTCATTCTACCTAGTTCATCGGCAAGTTCAATGGTAATACGCTCTAAGGCAGCTTTTGCAATACTCATATTTCGATATGGGTGGAAGGTAACCTTCGCAGCAGCAATATAACTAATGGAGCAAATTGAACTTCCTGGTTGCAGTATGTTATAATTGAACAAATATTGCGCTAATCGAATCAAAGAATAAGCAGATACATCCATAGTATCACAAAACTCTTCTTTACTAACCTGAAGTAATGGTTTCACCTCTTTATTCCTAATGGTCTTATCCATAGCAATAGCATGTAAAAATCCATGAAGTTGGACGTCATCTTCCTTTAATTTTTTTACTAAGGCCTGCATGTTTGCCTCCAAAGTAACATCGAGAATTTCTACTCGTGCATCCCCAAGCTCTTCTTTAATAGCAAGCTTAAAATCATTAAAGTTTTTATTTAGAAAGCCTTGTGCTTTTTCAGATAAGCCTGTATGAAATTCACTGACTCCTAAACCTGTACAAATAACCTTGCCACCCTGCTTGATAACTTCTTTTGCAACATACATCGCTAAAGAGTGTTTATCTGCAATTCCCGTAATTAAAAAAGTCTTATTTTGTAACATATCGCATGTTTTTTATGTATAAAATTATTTTAAAATAATTACCATTTGTATAAAGCAGAACCCCAAGTCCATCCCGCACCTACCGCAGCAAACAAAACTATATCACCAGCTTGAAAGCCATCATTTTTTCTAGTTTCATCCAAAATAATAGGTATAGTAGCGCCAGAGGTATTTGCATAGCGATCCATATTGGTTTTAACTTTCTCAAAAGGCATTTCAATCTTTTCGGCAATCTTTTTTAAGATTCCAATACTAGGTTGATGAGGAAGCAGGCATTTTATATCATCAATTTTATAATTATTCTTATTTAAAAGGTTCATTATACTTTTCGGAACTACATCCACAGCTGTTTTAAAAACCTCAGGGCCATTCATTTTGAAAAAATGTTTTTTGAATTTTATACTTTCACTAGAACTTGGTTCTTCTGAACCACCAGCCATTATTGTAAAATGATCCTTACCTGTTCCATCGGAATGCAAAAGAAAGTCTATAAACCCTTTATCCTCGTTTGTTTCTGAAATCACCAAGGCTCCAGCACCATCACCAAAGAAAACAGAATCTCTCCTCGTCCAGTCCGTAATGGTTGAAAAAGTATCAGCACCTATTACTAATACATGTTTATACATACCTGTTTTAATAAATTGTACCGCAGTAGATATAGAAAATAACGCTCCGGAACAAACTGCTGAAATATCAAAGGCCACTGCATTTATGGCTTTTAATTTTTCTTGAACAAAACAAGCGCATGAAGGTGCAAGTCTATCCGGTGTAGCAGTAGCTACAATTATAAGGTTGATATCCTCTGGAGTTAATCCTGCGTTATTAATAGCTTCTTGACCAGCTTTTGAAGCTAAATCACTGGTAGTCTCACCCGTAGAAATTCTACGTTCCTTAATTCCAAGATTTTTATATATCCATTCATCTGATGATCCAACTTTTTTAAAAAAATCGTTTTTAACAATATTTTCGGGAGCAAAAGATCCAGTCCCGCTTATAAAAGCATTAGGCATAGTATAAATATTTGACCTACTAAATTCTGTTATTTTATATTACCATCAAATAGAAAAGTTTATTAAATGACTTTCTTTAACATATCATAAAGAAATGATAAGTTTCTTAAGAATTCAATATTTAAATTTGCTAAAAATGAGAAAAAATGATAAAGCCATAATTAATAACGTATTGAATTACTGAATCTTAGCAACTTGAATATTAAAAAAGCGTTCATTTTCATCTTAAAACGCAGATTATTTAAAAAAACCAACATTTAGATAAAAATAAATAATTTAGAATAGCTAGTTTGAAATATTATGCGATTGAGAAGTATTAAAATTTATTTATCGCATTAAATATTTAATTTTTTTTACATTGGCTATCTTTAAAAAAATAAATGAAAGATAAAATAAAACTAGAGACAGTAAAGATGCCAAGAGGCTTAATTGAATTTTATACAATGCGTATCATTTATAATTTTGCCTATAAAATATGGGCACCACTAATAGCAGTATTTGTTCTCGCTTTAGGAGGTGATATTCTTCATTTAGGACAACTTGTTGCGGTGTTTGGAGTTAGTAATGCAGCAGGGAGCTATTTTGTCGCAAAAGTAGGGATTCGTTTTCGATATAAAATTTTGCCTATCTTTTATGGGTTAATTTGTATCTATAGCATCGCGTTAATTTTCGTTACCTCGGTTGATCAGCTTTACTTTGTAATTTGTTTTGGTAGTTTAGCATCCTCTTTAACGGGGCCTGGCACCCAGGGTATTCCAATGGATTTTATTGAAAAAAAGTGGTATGTTTTGTTTCAACAGAAATTAAAGATGGCACTGGCGATAATCGGAGCAATAGGTGGATTTTTGGGAGGACTATATATTCATTACAGTCATACTCCTGCTCCTCATATAACACAGGAAATAGGTGTCTTTAGATATATTTTTATTAACATGTTGGTTTTCAGCTTAGTTTTATTTTTTTATTCAATCTATTTTTTAAAACGGTATGAACTTAAAAAGTCTGATTAAAGCAAAAAATATTTTGGAGTATAGCAATGTCCGAATGCCTGTAAAAAAAAAATTGACACTTTAGATCCTAATCAAAGCGTTCATTTTCATCTTAAAACGCAGATTATTTAAAAAATCCAACATTTAGATAAAAATAAATAATTTAGAATAGCTTGTAGTTTTATGGCAACCACTTTTTATCAAAATTTGATTTTTTTTCTAAAAATTCATCACGACCTTCTAAGGAAGATATTTTTGAAAAGGTTGATGAAATGATGCACGAAGCAGACCCCAATAGCCAACCAAAACTTAGATAATAATTTTTAATTCTAAATGTAGGAATACTAAAATATTATTCTATATTTACAGCATAATATAAACAAATAAGACAATGTTTTTAAATAAAAATAATAATTTACAACCTTAACAAAAACTTGTCGAGAACATATATGTGCCTGTCAAGTTTTTTCTTGACAGGCTTTTTTTTGTTCATTATTTTAAAATAAAATACTATTAAAAATCAACTAAGGAATAAATCTTTATATTATGTGTGGAATTGTATGTGCTTTTAACTTAAAGCAACCTTCAGAAAAATTAAGGCCTCAATTATTGGCCATGTCAAAAAACATTCGTCATCGAGGTCCCGATTGGAGTGGAATTTTTAACAATGACAAATCGATTATGACTCACGAACGATTGGCTATTGTAGATCCTACTTCAGGTAAGCAACCCCTATTTTCGGAAGATAAAAAATTGGTTCTTGCTGCTAATGGGGAAATTTACAACCATATAGAATTACGCAAGCAATTTGAAGGCAGCTATAATTTTCAAACAAAATCCGATTGTGAAGTCATCCTTTCTTTATACCAAGAAAAAGGACCTTCATTTTTAGACGAACTTAATGGAATCTTCGGTTTTGCTTTATACGACGTTGAAAAGGACGAGTATTTTGTAGCTCGAGATCATATGGGAATTATTCCATTATATATGGGCTGGGATGAAAATGGAACTTTTTATGTTGCTTCAGAATTGAAAGCTTTGGAAGGAGTTTGTACTAAAATTGAACTCTTCCCTCCTGGTCACTATTTACATAGTTCAGATGGAGAATTAAAGCGCTGGCACGATAGAGACTGGAAGGAATATGATGCTGTAAAAGACAATAAAACAGATATAAAAAAATTAAGAACCGCTCTTGAAGCAGCAGTACACAGGCAATTAATGAGTGATGTACCTTATGGTGTATTACTTTCTGGAGGTTTGGATTCTTCTATTACTTCAGCTATTGCGAAAAAATATGCAGACAAACGAATTGAAAGTAACGATACAGATAAAGCTTGGTATCCTCAACTCCACTCCTTTGCAATTGGACTAGAAGGTTCGCCCGATTTAGCGGCAGCAAGAAAAGTAGCCGATCATTTAGATACCGTGCATCACGAAATAAAATTTACGATTCAAGAAGGAATTGATGCCTTGCATGATGTAATTTATCATCTTGAAACTTATGACATTACTACCATTAGAGCCTCTACTCCTATGTATTTATTGGCGAGAGCAATTAAAGCAATGGGGATAAAAATGGTGCTATCTGGTGAAGGAGCCGATGAGATATTTGGTGGCTATTTGTATTTTCATAAAGCACCATCTGCAAAAGATTTTCATGAAGAAACGGTACGCAAACTAGATAAATTACACATGTACGATTGCTTACGAGCTAATAAATCGTTAGCAGCTTGGGGAATTGAAGGACGTGTACCATTTTTGGATAAAGAATTTATGGACGTTGCGATGAGGATCAATCCAGATGATAAAATGATCAATGGAGAGCGCATGGAAAAATGGGTTCTTAGAAAAGCCTTTGAAGATGTATTACCAGAAAGTGTAGCTTGGCGGCAAAAGGAACAATTTAGTGATGGCGTAGGTTATAGCTGGATTGATAACTTAAAGGAAATGGTTGAAGAAGAAGTAAGTGACGAACAGCTAGCAAATGCTCATTATAAGTTCCCTATACAACCACCAACTACTAAAGAGGAGTTTTATTACCGCTCTATTTTTACGGAACATTTTCCTAGTGATACTGCAGCTTGGTCTGTACCACAAGAACCATCAGTTGCGTGTAGTTCTAAAATTGCTTTAGCATGGGATGAAAGCTTTAAAAACATGAACGACCCTAGTGGGCGTGCTGTAGCGAATGTCCATGATGATGCTTATTAATAATTATTCTGTCCTCACGAACAGAGTGAAGTGATCTCTTGTTATAAATTATTATTATAAGATTACTTCGTTCTTTACTCCTCATAATGTCATTAATTTAAGGCAACCACTTTTTGTCAAAATTTGGCTTTCTTTTTTCTAAAAATGCATCACGCCCTTCTTTTGCTTCATCCGTCATATAAGCAAGGCGGGTAGCTTCACCAGCAAAAACTTGTTGACCAACCATGCCATCATCGGTAAGATTCATAGCAAATTTTAGCATTTTAATAGAGGTTGGAGATTTAGCTACTATTTCTTGTGCCCATTCAAAAGCAGTATCTTCTAATTCTTCATGTGGAATTACCGCATTAACCATTCCCATTTCATATGCCTCTTGAGCACTGTAATTTCTTCCTAAGAAAAATATTTCTCTTGCTTTTTTCTGCCCAACCATTTTAGCCAAATAAGCACTTCCGTAACCGCCATCAAAACTGGTAACATCGGCATCGGTTTGTTTAAATATAGCGTGTTCCTTACTCGCTAAAGTCAAATCACAAACTACATGAAGACTGTGGCCTCCTCCTACTGCCCATCCTGGAACCACACAAATAACAGCTTTAGGCATAAAACGAATCATTCGTTGCAAATCCAAAATATTAAGTCGATGGTAACCATCTTCTCCTACATAGCCTTGATCACCCCTAGCCTTTTGGTCTCCACCACTACAAAAACTATACACCCCATCTTTAGTTGAAGGTCCTTCAGCAGAAAGCAATACTACACCAATGGAGGTATCCTCTTGTGCATCATGAAAAGCATCTAATAATTCACTCGTCGTTTTTGGTCGAAAAGCATTCCGAACATCAGGACGATTAAATGCCACACGTGCAACACCATCACATTTTTTATAGGTGATATCTGAATATTCTTTAACGGTGATCCAATTGGGAGATTTCATATTTTATAATTTAATGTAAATATAGAAAAGACTTCAGAAAAACATCTTTTTTACACTGACAAATGTTATATTACTTTATGTTTTAACTTGTGTATTTGTGTTAAATTTAGAATAACAATATTCAAAATAACATAAAAATTCAATAACTTCGAAAAATCATTATTTTTAATAACATTACTATTAAATTTCTATTATATTTTTTTATAAAATCAACTATTATGAACTATTTTATTTTAATTATTTTGTCGACTATACTGCTGTCATCTTGTAATTCTGAATCTAAAAAAAATAAAACTGCGGGTAATAATATAAAAACAGAAATAGAAATAACTGACTTAAATAAAAATTTAATTACAAAAATAAATTCAAAAAACGCTGATGAAACTTACTTACAATTAGTTAGTAATGATAAGACAGGAATTAATTTTGTAAATACCATCAAAGAAACTGAATTTAAAAATCATAAATCTTATCCGCAAATTTATAACGGAGGTGGTGTAGCAGTAGGTGATTTAAACAATGATGGATTACCTGATATTTATTTTGCTGGAAACAAATCTAAAGACAAAATTTATTTTAATACAGGTGATTTTACTTTTAAGGATGTAACTGAAGAGTCTGGTATAGGCAAAGAAAATTATGGCTGGTCTTTTGGAGTCAATATGGTAGATATCAATGCTGATGGTTTTTTAGATATCTATGTTTGTAAAGCAGGCCCTTACAGTGAAACAAAATATTTAAAAAACAGATTATTTATAAATAATGGAGATGGAACATTTAATGAAGAAGCAGAAAAATATGGTTTAAATAGTACTGCTTATAGTGTGCAATCTGCTTTTTTTGATTATGACTTGGATGGTGATTTAGATCTGTATTTGGCCAATCATCCACCAACTGAAAAAAGAAATGGAAAAGCTAAAAACTTAATTAAGTTAGCAGATGAAATTAAGAAAGGTATCCTTATGACAGATAATTTTTATGAAAATGTCGATGGCAAATTTATAGAAAAAACCAAAGCAGTTAATTTATCAAACTATGGCTATAAGAATAGTGTTGGAGTTGGAGATTTTAATAAGGATGGTTTTCCAGATCTTTATATCTGTTCAGATTATAGCCAACCAGATTTATTCTACATTAACAATGGTAATAAAACCTTTACTAATAAAACTGAACCAAACCTAAAACACATTTCATATTTTAGTATGGGTAGTGAGGTTACCGACATCAATAATGATGGAGATTTAGATATTTATGTCACAGATATGACCCCAAGTGATCATATAAAGTCTAAAGTATTTATGGCTTCAATGGATTCAGAAAAATTTAATGCATTGGTGAAGTATGGTTTCCATCATCAATATATGTTAAACACTTTACAGTTAAATAATGGTGATTCTACTTTTAGTGATATAGGACAATTTGCAGGGATTGATAAAACAGATTGGAGTTGGGCTCCTTTGTTTTTTGATATTGATTTAGACGGGAATAAAGATTTGTTTATCACCAATGGAATTAAAGAAAATTTAAATGATAATGATATCAAGGAAAAAGTATTTGCTATAGAACAAAAATTAAATAAACGATTATCTCTAGATGAATATTTAGATGTTGTAACCTCTGTAATAACACCCAATCAAGTATTTAAAAACAATGGTAAACTAAAATTTACAAACACCTCCAAAAATTGGATAGACAATACAGAATTTAACTCTAATGGCGCTTCTTATGCAGATTTAGATGGTGATGGTGATTTAGATTTAGTTTTAAATAATATGGATGCAAAAGCAGCTATTTATGAAAATAAAAGCGAAGATAAGTCTATTGGAAATTCCATCGTTATTAATTTAAAAGGACCGGATAACAATCCATTTGGATTAGGAACTAAAATTTCTTTACCCTTTGAAGGTAAAACCATTTACCATGAACATTACCCAGCAAGAGGATACCTTTCTTCCATGGGATATAAAATAGTTTTAGGTTTAGGGGAGGTTCAAAAAATACCAAAAATGATAATTGAATGGCCTGACGGGAACGTTTCTATTCTAAAAGATTTAGAAGTGAACAAGCAATATGGAATTTCATATAATAAAACTCAAAAAACTACAATTGAACCGTTGATTGCTTCAAAAACACATACAGAAAAAAAACCTTCTAATGATTTTGGAATCTCCTTTACTCATAGGGAAGATAAAATAAACGACTTTAAAAAACAAGTCCTTCTGCCCTATTCCCAGTCACAAAACGGTCCTTTTCTTGACAAAGCAGATGTCAATAATGACGGATTAACAGACTTTTTTGTGGGCGGAGCAGCTGGACAACCAGGAGAGCTTTATTTCCAAACAAATGAAGGCAGCTTTAAAAAAGATGAAAATCCTATTTGGAATACTGATAAAAGTTTTGAAGATTTAGGAGTATTATTTTTTGATTATGACGCAGATGGTGATAATGATTTATATATTACTAGTGGTAGTGCCGCCTTTGATGAAAACGATTCTAAATATCAAGATAGATTATATAACAATGATGGTAAAGGTTATTTTTCTAATTCCAATAGTTTACCACAAAATAACACAAGTAATCAAAAAGTTATAGCAAACGACTTTGATAATGATGGTGATTTAGATTTATTTGTTGGTGGAAGAGTGATTCCAGACAAATATCCTTACACTCCTAAATCACAATTACTCATTAATGATAAAGGCACTTTTACAGATCAAACTAAAGAATTAGCTCCTCAACTATTAGAAGCAGGATTAGTTACTGATGCTGTATTTTCAGATTATGACAACGATGGAGACAACGATTTAATTATTACTGCGGAATGGAGTCCCATTAAATTTTATGAAAATAAAGATGGGCATTTCGAATTAGCTACTATAAATTCTTTAAAAGACACCGAAGGAATTTGGTTCAGTGTGGAAGCTATTGACATTGACCAAGATGGAGATGATGATTATTTATTTGGAAATTTAGGCCTTAACTCAAAATTTAAGGCAAGTATTGAAAAACCTTTACACGTATTTTGTGACGATTTTGATGATAATGGAACTTACGACGTTGTCTTTTCTAAAGATTATCATGGAAATTTGGTCCCAATGAGAGGAAAACAATGCTCTTCGGAACAAATGCCTTTTATTGCTGACAAATTTGAAAATTTTATATCTTTTGCAGAAGCAAATTTAGAAGATATTTTGGGTGAAGAAAACCTTGATAACGCATTGCATTATCAAGTTAAAGACCTTAGCAGTATATGTTTAATAAATAATGGAAATGGGGAGTTTAAAAAAATACAATTACCCTTAGAGGCGCAATTCTCACCAATTATGGATTTTACAATTGCTGATATTGATCAAGATGAATCTCCAGAAATAATTGCCATTGGTAATCTTTACCCAACTGAAGTTGAAACAACAAGATATGACGCTTCTATTGGAACCGTATTAAAATACAATGATGGTAAATTTGAGGTACTTCATAACTCCAAAACTGGTATCAGAATACACGGAGACTCTAAGGATTCAAAAATAATAGAGGTAAATAATAATAAAGTACTTGTCGTTACTAATAATGATGGACCTTTAACTTTATTTCAAATTAATAAATAATTACCATAAAAATTAAAAATAATGAATATGAATAAACTATTAATCTGTTTTGGAATTGCATTGAGTAGTTTAATGATAAGCGCTCAAGAAACTTATAAATTCACCGATGTTATTGATTTAGAAGCTACTCCAGTTATAAGTCAAGGAAATACTGGAACCTGTTGGAGTTTTTCTACTTCTTCATTTATAGAATCTGAAATTATACGATTAACAGGGAAAAGTATTGATATTTCTGAAATGTATAATGTTAGAAATACCTATCCAAAAAAAGCTAACATTTATGTCTCAAGACAAGGTAAAGCTCAATTTAGTGAAGGCGGTTTAGCTCATGATGTTTTTAATAGCGTTCGGGATCATGGTCTAGTTCCAGTGGATGCCTATAGTGGTTTACCAGGAAATAAAGAAACGCATAACCATGCAGAAATGGTTTCCATTTTAACAGCTATGTTAGACGCTTATATTAAAAATCCTGGCAGAAGTTTAGATCCAAAATGGCGAGAAGCATACGCTGCTGTTTTAGATGTTTATTTAGGTAAAAACATTACAGAGTTTAACTATGAAGGAAAAAAATATACTCCCTTACAATTTGCTGAAATGGTAAAAATTAATGCAGATGATTATATAACTATTACTTCATTTACACAAGCACCATTTTATAAAGACTTTATTTTAAATATTCCAGATAACTTTAGCAATGGCAGCTTTTATAATGTACCCATAGATGATTTAGTTGCAATTATTGATGATGCGCTAGCGAATGGATATACTGTTGAAATTGACTGTGATGTTAGTGAAAAAACGTTTTCATCTAAGGATGGTGTTGCAGTTATACCCTCTAATAAATTAAATAATCTAAAAGCACTACATAGTATTTACCCAGAAATGGATATTACACAAGAGTACCGTCAACAAGAGTTTGAAAATTTTAAAACAACAGACGATCATTTAATGCACATTACGGGTACCGTTAAAGATCAAAACGGAACTAAATATTATAAAGTAAAAAACAGTTGGGGAACTGATGAAAAAAGAACAAAATTTAATGGATATGTATATTTTAGTGAAGCTTATGTGCGTCTAAAAACAATAAGTATCACCTTACACAAAGATGGAATTCCAGAAAACATAACTACTAAATTAGGCCTCTAGATGAAACAAGTAAAATCATATAAATCTTCTTTTATATCGGTTACTATTCTATTTTTTTTATGGGGATTTATTACGGTGCTGGTAGATAGTTTAGTCCCAAGATTAAAGGAGGTTTTTGAAATGTCTTATGCCAAAACAGTGTTGGTTCAGTTTGCTTTTTTCACTGCGTTTTTTGTAATTTCTCTGCCTGCTGGAGCTATCCTTACTAAGATAGGATATAAAAAAGGAATTGTTTTAGGATTGGTGATTATGGCTATTGGATGCTTACTTTTTTATCCTGCTGCGGAATACAGAAACTTTAATGTGTTTTTAGTTGGTTACTTTACATTAGCTGGCGGAATTACTGTTTTGCAAGTAGCTGCAAATCCCTATGTCGCTTTATTAGGTTCTGAAAATGGTGCCTCTAGTCGATTAAACCTATCGCAAGCGTTTAATTCTTTAGGAACAACCATTGCACCTGTTGTAGGGGCTTTATTCTTATTAAGCGATTCCGTAAAGACATCTGAAGAGATCAACCTATTGAATGCAGCAGATAAAGCAAGTTATTATGCCGCAGAGGCAGCAACGGTTCAAACACCATTTTTGCTCATTGCCGCTTTTATAGGACTATTAGCATTAACCTTTTCCTTTATCAAGTTACCTAAAGTGATGGAGGAGAGTCCTAAAGGAGGTTATTTAGCCTTATTAAAAAACAAAATAATGATGCTGGGAGCACTTGGAATATTTGTGTATGTAGGAGCTGAAGTTGCAATTGGTAGCTTTTTGGTGAACTATTTTGACGATATGAATCTGGCAGTAATCATTGCTGAGAATCAAACGATGATGAACATTGCAAATACCATAGCAAGTACTTTTAATAAAACCTTTTCTAATTCTGATCCAAAATCTTTATTGGGAATTTTTATAATCTTCTATTGGGGAGGAGCTATGATTGGACGTTTTATTGGAGCTTATCTAACAAAAATAATGTCACCGGCTAGAGTGCTTAGTATTTTTGCTTTACTCGCTATTGCATTAATTGCAATTTCAATTAATACAGTAGGATTGATTTCTATGTGGTCTATCTTAGCAGTAGGTTTATTCAACTCGATCATGTTTCCAACAATTTTCACCCTAACGCTCGAAGGTTTAGGAGATTTAAAAGCACAGGCTTCTGGATTGCTTTGTATGGCAATTGTTGGTGGAGCAATTATTCCTTTTGCTTTTGGCAGCTTAATAGATGGATTCGGATTTAAAACAGCCTTTATATTAACCATGATTTGCTATGGATATATAGTGTATTATGGAATGATAAAATCTTCTAAAACTATCAAATAATATTTTATTCGATAATTTTTAAATAAAATTACAATTTGCAAATATGAAGGTGTTATGAATTTTAAAAAAATAATTGGGTATTGAAAATCTTATTAGTTGGCGGAACAGGATTAATTGGGGCTTTTTTAAAGAATAAATTAACTGAGGAAGGCTATTCAGTACCTATTCTTAGCAGAAGGAAAAGTGACGATTCACAAACTTTTTTATGGAATGCTCATGAAGACCATATCGATCTTAATGCTTTTAAAGGGCTTTCTGGAATTATCAATTTAACGGGGGCAAATATTGCAGAAGGTAGGTGGACACAGAAAAGAAAAAAAATTCTATATAATAGTCGAATTCTTTCAACAAGATTACTTTTTGAAACCATAAAAAAAAATAAAATAGCACTTGATTTTTTTATTAATTCTTCCGCAATTGGATATTACGGCACAAAAAAATCAGCTCAAATATTCACAGAGAACGATGTGTCTGGAACTGACTTTTTAGCTAAACTTTGCCTTGACTGGGAAAAGGAAGCTTTGCGTTTTAATGAATTAAACATCCGTACTATTATTATTAGAACAGGAATTGTTTTAACAAAACATGAGGGTGCTTTAGAAAAAATAAAACTGCCTATAAAATTTGGAATATTACCAATATTTGCTAATGGCAAACAACTATTTTCTTGGATTCATATAGATGATCTAATTGCTATTTTCATCAATTCAATTACTAATAAAAACTATATAGGGCCTTATAATGCAGTTGCTCCTATTAATAATACGTATTTAGAATTTAACACTAAAATAGCTGAAGTATTACAAAAAAAAGTGATAGCCATTAAAACACCTACTTTTATATTAAGACTTGTTTTTGGAGAATTTGCCGAAACGCTAACTAGGGGTAATCAAATAGCTGTTAAAAAGCTAACTGATGAAGGGTTTAATTTTAAATTTAAAGATTTGGACAGCGCATTGTCAAGCCTATTAATTGAAGATAAATTTCAAAAAAAATAACATTTTATTTTACTCTTTTATATTTAAATAAACTTAATATCCAATTTGGCAAAGGGTGATGACCACGTTTTCTAAAATCTATATTCCAGCCAATTTTTTTGACAAGAGGAATTTTATGAGTTTCAACAAATTCAATTAAGGTCCCTTCTGGTGCCTGAATGTAAGCGAAATTTCCTCCAGCATCACCCATGTCAAATGTATCCATAGCTTTTGCACTATCTACCGTAAAGGGGAAACCATTGTCTTTTGCTTTTTCTCTTAAAGCATCCATATTATTAATATCAAAACATAAATGAATAAATCCAGGATCTCCCCAAATACGTCCTTTATAAATATCTTTTTGCTCCCTATTTAAAACCTGTACCAATTCTATTTCAGATTTTCCAAAAAGGGTGCTAAATGCTCCATCTTTAACATCTGAATGTCTTAATAAAACCCTTCTAAATTCTTTATCGCCACCAGGAATGCCATTATAATCTTTAAAGGATCCTGTTTTATCATAAACAACTTCATCATACCCCAATATATCACGATACACTTTTAAACTTTCATCAATATTTTTGACTCCTATTATGGTTCCAAAAACACCTCCATTAACAGCTCTTTCCTTTTTAAAGACTTCTGGGTGTTCTTTAATTTCCCAAATATTATTATAAATATCTTTTAAGAAAAAGTGCTTATTACCAGTAGGATCTTCAGAGATTTCTCCAAGTAAATTCAATCCAGCAGCTTTATATTTTTCGTAAGCAACAGTAATATTTTTAGATTTTAAAACTCCAATATTTATTCCTAAATCTCCAAGCTGAATTTCAAAAGAAATGGGAGTTGGTTTTTTACCAGTATGCTTCCAAATTTCAAAACCACCACCACCTTCAAGATTCAATGCTAAAATGGCATGTCTTTTTCTGGGTTCTCCTTCCGTATGGGCTAACATTAGTTCTGCAACGGCTTCTTCATCAAACATTAAAATATCCATAGAAAAATACTTTCGATACCAGTCCCAAGCTTCATGAATATCTTCTACTCCTACCCCTAATTGTTGAATTCCATTAATTTTCATACCTCTTTTAATTTCATATATATGCTATAGAGGTTTAACTCTAGATGACAAATAATAGTATAATCTTGGAAAAAACCTACGGATATGCACCATAATTAATTCACTTCCTCCAACTAATATTTCTTTTTTTTCTCTTTGCAATTTACTCACAATTATTTTTGCAGTTTTCACTACAGATTTTCCTTTATTTTGACCTTGATCCATTTCATTATAAGCATTCCCTTCTTTATCCAATGCATTAACAGATATGTTCGTTTTTACGCGTCCTGGAATAATCATTGATATTTTTATACCATGACTTACATTTTCTGATCTTAAACTTTCAAAAAAACCATGCAAAGCTTGTTTAGTTGCGGAATATGAAGAGCGATAAGGAAAACCGAATTTTCCAACTATACTGGTGGTTACTCCTATTTGACCTCCTCCATTTTTTATCATTAATGGCAATACTTTTTTGGTAAGTGCTATGGTTCCGAAAAAATTAACTTCAAATATTTTTCTATCTACAGACAATGGAGTTTCATTTGCAAAAGATCGCTGACTAATACCACCAAAATGATACAAACCATCAATTTTAGTTTCTTTTTCTAATACTAATGTTGCAGCTTGATCAATAGAATTTTCATCCCCTAAATCAAATGGTACTACCCAAGCAGTACTTCCATTTTTTTCGCAACTAGCAGCTACTTCCTTTAATGCTTGTTCTTTTCTTCCAGAAAGAATTAAGTGGCAATTTTTATTGGATAACTCTAAAGCAACAGCTTTACCAATTCCTGAAGAAGCACCTGTAATCCATAAAGTTTTATCAGTAAAATTCATTATATCATAGATTCATAAAGGCAGAAATAGAATAGTAAATATAAAGCAAAAAAATCAATTTAATGTGATAGCGTCAACATTAGCCTTAATGAAAATGTTTAAAAACAAATAGTATTAAATCAATTCTATTCCATCTTCTTTAATGGTTATCTGCTTATCCTTATAAAGGCTTCCAATTGCTTTTTTAAAGCTTTTTTTACTCAATCCTAAAATCTCTTTAATAGTTTCTGGAGAAGACTTGTCGTGTAATGGTATAAAACCTCCAGATGCTTTTAATTCGTCTAATATAAACTGTGCATTAGGCTCTATACTTCTATAGCCTTGTTTTTGCAGAACAATATCAATTTTATGATCGTCGCGTATATTCTTTACAAATGCTTTTAATCGATCTCCTGTACGAATATCTTCAAATATATCTTCTAAGTATATCAGTCCTTTATGAAGTCCATTAATAATTACATTGGCCCCTTTTTCAGTTAAATGTGTAATTAAAACATTCACCTCATCATAGGCTTTTATAGTTAAATTGTCATTTTGCAAAAACTGATTTGTTTTACTAGAACCCGCTAATCTATTGGTTTGTTCATCTAAATATAGATGTACTATATACCAGTTATCAATCTTCATTGGACGCGCTTGCTCTTTAAAAGGGACAAATAAATGTTTTTCTAAACCCCATTCCATAAATGCTCCATGTTTGGTAACATCTGCACAACGCAAATATCCAAATTCATTTAAATTTAAAAAAGGCTCTAAAGTTGTTGCAATAGGACGTTCATCATAATCTAAATAAATAAAAACACGGATTTCATCACCAATCTCAAACGTTTCTGGTTTGTATTTATGCGGTAGTAAGACTACTTCTTCAGATTCATCATCTTTTCCTAAATACAATCCAGGATCCGTTTCTCGTAAAATCGTTAATGTGATATATTTTCCTATTTCAAACATAGCACAAAGATAAATCTTAATAATTTAAAGTTAGATATTAGAATATATATTTGTTTATTAATTTTAAAAAAACAATACCACAGATTAGCATCTAAATTTTGTAAAAAACCATGCTCAGTATTTAAAGATACTGTTAGTGCTTTTAATGGAAATAAGATTATTTTAAAAAATTAAAATATTCCAATAACACTTGGTCATTAATTTCTGAAGGAGTGAAAATTTCTAATAATTTCGGCGTATTTGAAGGGCTAAAAAATGACTTCAAGCTTTTTTTTAATTGACTGTCACGATGGATCATTGTATATTCTAAACCATACATTTTACATAAATGTACCGCTGTAATTTCGTGTTTTGTTTCAAAGAAAGTATCAAAGTTATTCGTGTTTTTCTCCCCTGGCAATATTCTAAATATTCCCCCACCTCCATTATTAATAACTATTATTTTAAAATTAGATGGTATGTAATTATTCCATAGTGCATTACTATCATATAAAAAACTTAAATCTCCTGTTATACATACAGTTTCTTTATTTGAGACAACTGCTGCCCCTATTGCTGTTGAAGTACAACCATCTATACCGCTTGTTCCTCTATTACAAAAAACATCAATACGCTTATCAAAATCGAAAAATTGAGCATACCGTATCGTTGTGCTATTACTTAATTGCAATTGAATGTTTTTAGGCATCAATTTTACGATAGCTGAAAATATTTTTAAATCTGAATATGCAATAATACTTATATATTCTTGGTGTCTTTTTACTCTATATTCTTTTATAGATAACCAATTAGATTGATAATTACTTTTAACTGGTTCAATCCTTGGAAGCAATTCTTTAAAAAATAAATTAGCAGTTGTTTTAAAATGGTGTGTTAAACAAAAGAAGGTATCATAAGCCTTTTTAGGATCTATATGCCAATGTTCTTTTGGAGCATAATCTCTTAAAAGTGCTTTTATTTTTTTGGAAATAACCATACCTCCAAGCGTTAAAAGAATTTCTGGTTTAAAATCAATCAATTCATTTTCATCAAATGAAGCTATTAGTTGGTCTATTGCAGGAAAAAAACTTTTGTTATGAAGGTTTGAAGTAGTTTCAGTTAGCACAATTACACTTTCGTCTTTAGCAAGTATATCTATATATTCTTTTTCAATACTATTCGGTTTTAATACACCAACTAAAATTAATTTCTTTTTAGAGGCATTCCATTTTTTTACAAATGGATTTAAATCCTCATTAATTTTTAGCACTGAAACTAGTACCGGAGTATTTTTAACTGCAATAGTTAAATTTTCTGTAGTTTCATATAAAGGTTCAGAGAAGGGTATATTTATATGAACGGGGCCTTTCTTGCTAATAGCAGTATTTAAAGCAGAATTAATGATTGCTTCATTAAATAAATTATACGCATCTCCCTCAATACAATTGGCACTTTCTAAAATATGATTTTGAAATACATTTTCTTGTATAATCGTTTGTCCATCTCCTATATTAATTAATTCTGAAGGACGATCAGCCGACAAAACAATTAATGGAATATCACTATAAAAGGATTCTGAAATTGCGGGATAATAATTTAACAATGCAGATCCCGAAGAACAAACCAATGCGACAGGTTCATCAAGTTGCTGAGCCATTCCTAAAGCAAAAAATGCAGCACATCGTTCATCTACAATACTGTAATTTATAAAATTTTCATTTTCTGTAAAACCAATAGTTAATGGCGCATTACGCGATCCAGG
>Ga0307995_1000627_pt1 | contig 24007 bp, 41 predicted proteins | sample EllFjometagen262_FD_203132 | JGI IMG/M metagenome (GOLD analysis project Ga0307995, IMG submission 203132) | Marine microbial communities from Ellis Fjord, Antarctic Ocean - #262 | ecosystem: Environmental > Aquatic > Marine > Unclassified | place: Southern Ocean | collected 2014-11-02 | reverse complement strand
TTATAAGAAAAGTGAACATTATAAAAACATAAATAGAACTTTAGTTATGTTGTTATCACATAGTAGCTATGTAAAATTAACATGGCTTTCGCCACACAATAGTCACAATCATATGATAGTGATTAAATAAACAGGAGCAATATGAAAACACTAACAGAAATCAAGCAACACTTTTCAGATAATGAAATTAAATTGTTGTGTGATATTATAAAAGGTAAGCTAGATAAATCTATATTAGAAGAAGAGGTATCTAATTTTTATGAGGAAGATTATTTTGATAAGACACTTGATGAGAAGTTTGAAATCTTAGAGAGTGAGTTTGATTTTTGGGGGTTAGTATAATGGAAAAGAAAACAATGAGAGAACTTATAGCAGAGAAAAGTTGGAAAGTTAAAGGCTTAAAAGAAAAATTAAATATAACAGACAAGGAGGTAGAAGAATGGGCAAAGTTAAAGAAGCCATATACGAAGTCGAAGAAGCCATCCGTGAAATACTAACAGACCCTAAGGTCACTCAGACGGATGAGCCTGACCTAGATTACATAAAGGTATCTTTAAATTTAGAGTACTTTTTTAAGAATGACAACCCTTATCTAATAGATAAAGATGTAATAGAGAGTTCATATAAAAAAATAAAGGAGGAACTAGATGGCATATAAAAAACAAAAACAATCAGAGTATCTGTTCAAGACAGCTACACAGACTATTAAAATACTAGCTTATGATTGTGATGATGCATTAGATATAGTTAAATATTTAAAAGAAGAAATAATAGTTAATGAAAAAGGTTATCTATATGTATTAACCGCTAACACTAAGAGGAAGGTATAATGCCTATAGAAATTATGACAATAGCTGATGATTGTTATAGAGAATATAAGAGTGGAGAGTTAGGAGATGGAGAGTATATGGCAAGTGGTGCTACTGTATCAGAAGAATTTCTTAGCAGATGTAAGAGTGAAGGGTATGACATTAAAAAATTTGATATACCTGAGATAGCAGAAGAAATAGAATGTAATGTAGATGATAACAATGACCATCTTATGTCTAAGTATAGAGACATGGAAGGCGAACAGCAAACAGAGGAGGAGTAATAATGGCAAGTTTTTATTTTGATGTAGATAAATTAAAAAGAGAATGGACAGAAGACAACTTAACTTTATGGGCAGAATATACAGCAGAAAGTTTTAGGTCGGATGCTCTATACAAAGATGGTTGGGCAAGGGTAGATGAGTTAGCTTTTAATGAGGATGATTGTGAGATTAAAATATCGTGGGGATTAGATGAAGAAGGATATTCCCAAGTGTGGAATGATACTATTGAATATCAAAAAGAGGATTGGTTTAAAGAGTTTGATGAACATTTCCCTCCCAAGAAAAAGGAAGAACCAAAAGGAATAAAGTTTAGTTACATGGATGATGAACCTGAGGAAGAGTACTCAGTATTTGGAACTAAAATATAGGAGAAATAATAAATGCAAAAGAATATATTGGTAACATTTGATATGAGAATAGGAGACTATGAACATAGTGATGTAGCTTTGTTTGATAAAAAGCTATCGGACTATGGGTATTGCAAATCTTTTTGGTGTTTGAGTAAGAAACTTATTGTAGATAATGAAACTTATTGGGATAATGCAATGGAGAATTCAATAGAAGTTCATAGTGTGCAAGAGATAACAAAAGATAAAGCTACTATACTAAAAGAATTAGGATTAGTTTAATCAAACAAATAGGAGTAGAAAGATGGACAAAAAAAGAATACCAATGACACAAGAGGAAGAGTATCGAAACGCAGGAGTGCCTATGCCTAAGAGTGAGTATGAATATAAATATACAGAGCAATCAGTTGATGTAAGAGAGTGGACTATAACTTCACCTAAACAATTAACTGAAGAAGAAGTACGAGAGATAGGAGTGGATTGGGGTTCATTTACTGAAGGTGAAACTTCCATTGTAGAACATGAAGACTATCCTAAATGTAAAGTTTTATTTAATGGAGTTGAATATGGGGATGATACACAAATAGAAGTGGAAGGCGATACAAAGGATGAATAAGTATAGAGTGTGGGGATATGAAACAGTACCTTATTACTTAGACATAGAAGCTAAGAATAAGAATGAGGCACATCAAAAATCACATGATGCTAACATTGACGATTGGGTAGAAGGAGAAACATATGGACTATGGGATTCCGAGGGTGGTTTTCAAATAAAAAAAAAGATGATAGAGAAACTATAAGATGTTTAAAAAAATAAGAATAAAAAAAGCTATATATAATCGTAGAGTTTTTGATAGTAAGTTGGAGGTAGAATACTATAAGAGATATAAAAAAATGAAACTACCTAAAAATATATTAAAGAAAACTCATACAGCTGTTGGAATATGTGAGGGATTTATTGTATCAGCCACAGCAAGAGAAGAGATAGGGGCATGGCAATACCTTATAGACATAGGAGCAGTTTGGCAACTACAAGATTGGTATGGAGAAACAGCCAAGCACATGATAGAAAGTGGTTTATGTAAGGCAAAGATAATAAATTAATACTTGACTTCTATTAAAAAATATGTTAAGATATAAATTCAAAGGCGATACAGTAACCCTGTTACAAAGTTAAATCTTTGGCTAAAGAACTGAAGTATAAACAAAAGGAAAAAAATGAAACCAATACTAATAATTTTATTTGCTATGACTTTAATAGGATGTAGCAGTATTCAAAACCCTAGATTAAGTTTAGGAAAAAAATGTATAGAAGATGATACTCATGTATCATACTCTTATGTGTGGTTATATGATAAAGAAGATGGACTACCTGCATCTAAAGACCAATGCTAATAATATAAAATGTTTAAGTATATAATATTTCTTTTATTATTAAATAGTTGTAGTGAACTACTGTTCTTATCAAGCGGAGCAGGAGTTGTAGCATCACAAAGTGTCTATGCCAAAGCATACAATGGTGTAGACATGATGACCATAATAACAACCAAGAAAGATATTAAAGGAAATGTTTATGAAACTTTTAAAAAAAATAAAAAAGAAAACAAAACTAAAGAAGAAAAAAAAGATAGCAAAAAAAGTATTAAAGTTAATGTTGAGTGAAGAGTTACTCAAGGAATATAGGAGGATATAAATGTTTGGGAAAAAAGAAAATGTAAATGCAAATAGATATATAGTTATGTCAAAGCTAGATGGACAGACTACTTTCTATTCACAAAAAGGATTTGCAACAAGAGAAGATGCAGATGTTTATGCTAAACTTATGATGAAGACAGAGGAGTATGATAAAAATAATTATTATTTATTCGAGCAATCTGTTGCATATAGTTTAAATGAACAAGATGGAGGTAATTAAAAATGAGTGGAGATATAAGAAATATAATTAAAAAACAGGTGCATTGTGATAAGAGAATATTAGATACGATTAAAAATTATTTATGGAAAACAAATTGGGGAACGAACCCCCACCTAACTCATATTTACTGGTCTATTGTAAAGGGTAGGAAGGCAAAGGAAAAAACATGAACGACCCATATCTAACACAAATAGAAAATGAAAAAAAACTTTCTAAAGAAATTGTTTCCTTAAGAGAAGAGGTAAAAAATTTAAAAGCAGAAGTTAAATATGAGAGACAGTTAAGAACAGGAGGAAAAGAATACCATAAGCTTTGTAGTTGTAACACTAAGACCTAACATAATGTTGCCACAAAAATATGTTATACTTAATTTATGTTGACAAAAAAACAATATAAGCTATACTCTTTTCTTAAAGCTTACGCAAAGAAAAATAAAATTATGCCAACCTTTGAAGATATGATGAAGTTTATGGGTAATAAATCTAAGAGTAGTATATTTAATATACTACATTATATAGAGTGGAAGGGATATATTAAACGACATCCTGCCCATGCTCGAGCAATACAAATTATTAAAGAATACGAGTACTAAAAGTATATAGTCAGGTCGAAGTCTAAACACTTTCGGTTAAAGAACAGGGGAATGTCCTCAAGCCTGACCTTCGTTAAACAATTTAGTCAAAGGGAATATGAAATATTTTATAAAGAAGAGCCACGTAAGTATGCATCTAACTATTGAAGATTATTTTACAGCAAAAGAAGAGCCAAAGATATTAAGTAAAATTAAGTTTAGTAATTATTCTAATATAATTAATCGTGATGTTAAACTATCACGAAGTACTGTAGAAGAAATAGATGAGAAGGCTTATAACAAAAAGATTGCTAAACAATATACCGATAAAGCAAAACAAAAAACAGTATCGTTTTCAGATATTGAGGAAGATTAAACATGATACTTAACGACACTTTACTAGAAGGAAAAGGACAAGCATTCTTTATTACACCTGAAGTTTTACTGTGGAGAAATGTTATAGTCAGGGCGATTATGGATTCTCTTGATGTTGATATACACGCATGGGGGCAAAGCAGAAAACATATTGTGGAAGAAGCAGATGCATGGTTCAATACTAAAAACCAATACTTTGTAGATGTCTGTTCATTCGCAAACATGACACCTTATTTTGTCCATCTACTATTTATAAAAATAAAAAAGGCAAACGTAAAAGATTTATTTAAACACAAGAACTTAAATAAATTTTTATTAGAATACTTTTGTACATTTGAAAATGAAAGTTAAAAAAATGAAACTAAATAATAATTCTAAATTTGATATTGACCTAAAGTATGGTCAACTTAGAGAGAAAAGAGTAGCTAAACTATTAGGTGGTGATAAGATAGAAATAAAAACTGAACGTAGTTGGTGGAGAAAAACAGGTAACATTGCTATTGAGTATGAGTATAGAGGGAAGCCAAGCGGTATAGAAAAAACAGAAGCTAAATGGTGGTTTCATATTCTTGAACAAGCTAATAAGGAATATTGTATGTTAGTCTTTAGAGTTCCAACTTTAAAAAAAATTGTTAAGAAGTATAAGAAGACACACACAAAAAGTATAGGAGACTATAGAGCCAGTAAGTGTGTGGTCATACCAATAAAAGAAATATTTAATGAGAGGTGCTATAGTTTATAAAAATTATGAGTAGTAAAGATTTAATCAGAGAATATAAAGAACAGTTAAAATCATTAGCAGATGAGAAACAATCTTTAATAAGATTAACTGAAGAAAAAGATTTAAGAATTAAAAAATTATTAATTCAATTGGAACAAGCTAATGATGATGTACAAACTTTAGGTAAAAAAGTACATGAAGTAGAATCACAGGCTAAAAAAAAAGATTCAATCAAAAGAATTATTAATCAAAAAATTGATGAAGCATTACATTCAGAAGATAAAGTTGTTGACAATGAGGAATAATTGTGATACAGTTTCATTATTAAATAATAACAAATAAAAATAGAGGTAAAATATATATGGCAATAGTAGAAGGCATAGCTTACTGGGCATCCTTAACAAGACCAAACGAAAAGTTTGAACCCATGTGGCGAGTTGACTTATCATTAGATGAAGCTTCAGCCGAAGACCTTAAGAGCAAAGGTATCGTTCTCAAAGAAAGTGTTGTTGATGATAAGCCTATTAAGAATATGGTTACATTTAAACGTAAAGTTTCAAAAGCCAATGGTGATAAAAACTCACAACCTACTTTAGTAGATGCAGAGAAAAAACCATTAGATAAAATTGTTGGTAATGGTAGTAAGGTTAAAGTTATGTACAAGTCTTATGATTGGAATTATAAAGGTAAGACAGGTGTAGGCTTAGACTTACAGGCGGTACAAGTAGTAGACTTAATTGAGTATCAACCAAGAGAAGATTTTACCATAGAAGAATCTTCAAATGGTGTTGACATCAAGGAAGATTTTTAGTAGTATCAGATGTTAAATGAATAATACAGCTGTTCATTTGACTACTCCTTGGGGGAGGCGACTTGTAGTAGGTTGCCTTCTCTTTTTTTTAGACTAACTATTAATGAGGGCGACAATGGAAACAGATAATAATGGGTTTATAAAGTACCATCTACCATGTCCACTATGTTCTAGTAGTGATGCGGTATCAATGAATAAGGATGGTTCGGCATATTGTTTCTCCTGTCAAGAATATATAAAGGAATATAATATGGAAGCACAAGAAGTTAATACAACTAATTCAGCAAACGAATATGAGGTTAAAGATTATTTAAAACAATCTAACTTTGCAGAAATTATAGATAGAAATATAAGAGAACAAACTTGTAAAAGGTTTGGGGTTACAGTTAAGATGGATAGTGTTGGTACTATTACCAATCACTATTACCCCTACCATGATAAGCAAGGTGCAAAGATTGCAACCAAAACTAGATATACTAAGTTAAAAGAATTTAGTATTCAAGGAAACACAAAGAACTCAGGTTTGTTTGGGGAACATCTCTTCTCTAAAAATAAGTATATAATTATAACAGAAGGTGAGTTGGATTGTTTATCAGCTTATCAAATATTTAAAACAGATAAATATGAAACTCCAGTAGTAAGTATTAAGAATGGTATTACTTCTGCTGTTAAAGATATTAAAACAAGTTTAGATTTTTTAGAACAGTTTGATAATGTTATTATTAATTTTGATAATGATAAGCAAGGACAAGAAGGGGCTATGAAAGTAGCTGAACTTTTTTCTCCAGGAAAATGTAAGGTTATGCATTTACCTGAGGGATATAAGGATGCCTCAGATTGTTTAAGTAAAAATAAATTACAAATATATACCAAAGCTTTTTGGGGTGCAAAGTTATATGCTCCTGATGGTATTATAAATGCAAATATATTATTTGATGAGATAACTAAACCAACATTAAAATCATTTGTTCAATATCCTTTTGAAGGAATGAACAAAATAACATATGGATTAAGACCATCAGAGTTAGTTACCTTTACAGCAGGTAGTGGACTAGGTAAAACACAAGTGATGCGAGAGATTGTACATCATATAATTAAATCAACTAAAGATAATATAGGTTTGTTAATGCTAGAGGAAACTCCAGTAATAACTTCCAAAGGTTTAATGAGTATAGAAGCTAATCAAAGATTACATTTGCCTGACGTTCATGTAAGTAAAGAAGAGATGAAGACTTACTTTGATGCAACAGTAGGTACTGGCAGAGTATTTATGTTTGACCACTTCGGTTCTAATTCAATTGATAATATAGTTTCAAGAGTTAGATATTTAGCTAAAGGATTAGATTGTAAGTATGTTATAATAGACCATGTTAGTATTATTGTATCAGACCAATCACATGGAGATGAACGAAGAGCATTAGATGAAATTATGACTAGGCTTAGAACACTTGTTCAAGAAACAGGCTTATCTATGATTGTTGTATCTCATTTAAGAAGACCTGAGGGTAAAGGACATGAAGAAGGTGCTTCAACTTCCCTATCACAACTAAGAGGTTCAGCAAGTATAGGACAACTTAGTGATATGGTAATCGGATTAGAGAGAGACGCTCAGAATAGCGACCCTGATATTAGAAATACAACAAGAATAAGAGTATTAAAAAATAGGTTCTCAGGATTAACTGGACCATGTTGTGATTTAAAATATGATGTAGATACTGGTAGACTTAACGAAGTTCAAATGGTTGATGATGAAATTTGATAAAGTAGTATTTGATATTGAGACTACCATGACAGCAGATAAGGTATGGTGTATCATTTGTAAACATCAAGATACTTATTATCAATTTAAAGATGGACATAATCTAAATAGATTTGAAGAGTTTGCTAAACAAACAAAAGAATTTATTGGACATAATATAATTGGATTTGATGTACCAGTATTAAATAAATTTTTTGGTAAGGATTTATTTACAAATTGTAAAATTACAGATACATTAGTTTTATCAAGGGTATTCAACCCAGTTATAGATGGTGGACATTCATTAAAGAACTGGGGTTTAAAACTTGGACAACAGAAAATACAATTCGAACAATTTGATTACCTAAGTAAAGAGATGTTGGAATATTGTAGGAATGATGTTGAGTTAACTGAACGACTTTATAAATTCTTAATGATTAAGATGAAAAACTTTGGAGACTCTATAGAGTTAGAACATGAGGTTGCGACCATCATACAAGGACAACATGAGAGAGGCTTTAAGCTAGACGTTGTTGGTGCTTATATGTTACAAAGTAAATTTCAAGAAGACATGACAGATTTACAAAACAAAGTAAGAGAAACTTTTCCACCTTTAAGATTAGAAGAAGAGTTTATTCCTAAGTCTAACAATAAAGCTAGAGGGTATGTTAAAGGTGTACCTTTTATAAAAGTAAAAATTAAAGAATTTAATTTAGGCTCACGTCAACAAATAGCAGAACGATTAGTTAGGCTAGGATGGAAACCAAAAAAGAAAACTGACAAAGGACATATTATTGTAGATGAGAAAGTATTATCAGCGATAAAAAATATTCCTGAGGCTAAATTAATTAACAGGTTTCTAATGCTTCAAAAAAGAATCGCCCAAGTTTCCTCCTGGATTGAAGCAGTTAGAGAAGATGGTAGAGTGCATGGCAAAGTAATAACCAATGGTACAATTACAGGGAGAATGAGTCATCAATCGCCCAATATGGCTCAAGTTCCTGCTGTGCATTCAACCTACGGAAAAGAATGTAGAGAATTATGGATAGTAGAAAAAGGGTATAAATTAGTAGGGGTTGATGCATCAGGCTTAGAGTTAAGGATGTTAGCCCACTACATGAACGATAAGGATTATATATATGAAATCATTAATGGAGATATACACACAGCAAATCAAACTACTGCTGGTTTGGGGTCAAGAGATGAGGCGAAGACTTTTATTTACGCATTCATCTATGGAGCAGGTAACAGAAAAATCGGAAGTATCATTAAAGGTACGGAACGAGATGGAGAAAGAATTAAAGAAAAATTTCTTAGAGGTACACCAAGTCTTAAACGACTACGAGAAAAGGTGGATAGAGTGGCTAAAAGAAGATGGGTCAAAGGACTTGACCAAAGAAAAATAATAATAAGACATCAATACTCTGCATTAAATACTTTATTGCAGGGTGCAGGTGCTGTAGTTATGAAAAAATCGTTGACATTACTACAAGAATATGTTATAAGTAAACAAATCAAAGCATTCCCTGTAGTGAATGTGCATGATGAATTTCAATATGAAGTTCAAGAAGATAGAGCAGAAGAGTTTGGAAAGTTAGCTGTTCAATCAATAATAGATGCAGGTAAACAATTAAATATAAGGTGTCCATTAGATGGAAAATACAAAGTCGGAAACAACTGGTCAGAAACACACTAAGAGTTTAGATACTTTAGCTATAGATATAAAACAATTAATAGCTAATATATCAAAAGGCAAGTCTGCTAAAGTTAGTGAAGAACAAATGAATATATTTCTTGGTAATATTAAAGATGCATTTAATTCATGGAACAATCCTGTAAGACAAAAAGCAGGTATGTTAAGGATGAGTGTATTAGGTAAACCACCTAGGCAATTATGGTATGATAGACATAGCCCTAAAAAATATATTGCAGGAGATGATAGTTTAAATTTAAAATTTTTATACGGACATATACTAGAACATTTACTTTTGTTTCTTGCTGAACTAGCAGGTCATAAGATTGAAGACCAACAAAAAAAAGTTGAGATAGATGGTATCACAGGACATATAGATAGTAAAATTAATGGAGAAATTTGTGATGTGAAGTCAGCTTCATCATTTAGTTTTAAAAAATTTGCGAGTGGAGATTTATATGGAGACGACCCCTTTGGTTATCATGCACAGTTAGCAGGATATGAACAAGCAGAAGGTACATCTAAAGGTGGCTTCCTAGTTATTGATAAAAGTACTGGAGACATTTGTTTATATAAACCTGATGAATTAGCTAAGCCAAATCCTAAAGATTTAATCAAACGATTAAGAGAAACTTTAGAATTAAAACAACCCCCTGTTGATAAATGTTATTCATTATCTTCAACAAAAGGAGGTAATAAAGAATTACCTATTGGTTGTCAATTCTGTAATCATAAATGGGAATGTTATAAAGATGCAAATGATAAAAAAGGTTTGCGAGTATTTAAATATTCAAACAAGAATGTCTATCTTGCTGAAGTAAACAAACAGCCACAAGTAGAAGAGATAACATCTAAATTTACAAATGAGTTAAAGCATCATAATAAAAAATATGCATAAACTTTAAAAGGAAATAAATGAATACTAAAAAAATGAGTAAGATAAGAAGGAAGGCAGTTACTTTTCTTGTTATATGGATAAAGGGATTACTGAATAAAAAAGAACAAGCCAATGTTACAATTAAAAATGTATTTAGTTTATTGCCTAATCAAACCCATTACTATAACGGAGACTCTCTTAAGTTACAACCATGGTCTTTAAAGTGGATAGTAAAAAAATTAAAAAAAAATCCTTTGTTGACATATGATGAATTAAATGCTATGTTACAACCTACTGAAAGAGATATAAGAAGATATAAAATGATTAAGGAAGGACCAATTAAAAATGACACATAAAGATTTATTTAAAGGTAGTACTTATGATTCATTAGATAAACAAGTAGACGGAAATCATTATAGTAAAATGAAAATTCAACCTGCTTATTTCATTAATGAAAATAATTTACCATTTGCAGAAGGCAATGCAATTAAATATATATGTCGACATAAATCAAAAGGAAAACAAAAAGATATTGAAAAAGCTATTCACTATCTTGAAATGATATTGGAGAGAGATTATGATTAATGAAAGTACAATAACACAATTAGAAAAAAGAGCAAGAGGATTTAGAAGAATCATATCTTCATTAAATGATTTACCAATGTATGGAATTAATGCCACCATTGATAAAATGTTGTATGTAAAGATTGAAGATTTAAAAGACCATCTTAAGAAAAAAATTCAAAAAAATAATGAGAAGCTAAATGGTTTTTATACTGAAAGTATAGATAGTTTAGTTGATGATGATGGAAGTGTAGGTTAATTATGACAGGTAAAATTTATAATATGAATGGACAAACTGTCAATACAACAACTCCTATATATAATTTAAGAATTTGTTTACTAGGCTCAGATGATTTAGATATAAAAAATATTGACACTTTTGGTGTTGCTGAAGATGGTTTCTTCATGGTTAAAACCAAAAACAATCCTAAGTTTCCTGTCTTTATGACTAGTCCTACTCGTATTCAAACTGTCGAAGTTTATACAGCGACAGAAAAACCGATAACAAAAATTCGTACTGAAAAAAAAGATGATGATTTTTTAGTAGATTTATTAAGGAAACAAAATGCAGAGACCTCGAAAAATAAAGAAGACAGGTAAACGAGTAAAGAAAAGAGAGGCTGACCTTGCAACCTTTAAGTTAATAATAAATAATCAAGGACAATTTATTACTGAACAATCGTTATATCCTATGGATAAAATTTCCTTACATTTTAAAAAACAAAACTCAGGAATAATTCATGCTATGTTAAGAGAAGCTAAAGTAAAATTTTCTGATATGCATATCTTATTAGAAAAGATAGCTAAGTATCTCGCCTAAGAACTTCTAATTTCTTCGCACCTAAAACTAACAATAACTTTATTATTATTAACTATATCTGCTCCTAAATTATCTAATATTTGTAATGCTCTTAGATAACCTACAGTTGCACATTCATAATGATTTATAAATAAAGGAGTTTGTTTTACTGGTTCACTACAACTACCAGCCAAGACAGAACATATCAACATTATTAATTCAAATTTCATTAAGGATTTAATATAAGACTTTTAATGCTTTGGCTACCATCAATATTAGTTTCTAATTCTGCTTTAGATTTAATACATTTAAATTCTACATTGTCAGAAATATTACGACTAGCATGACGTTTACCTTTTAAACATTCAGACATAGAGGGTTGTATTCTATGCTCTTTAATTTCAGCACCTACAAACATTAATAAAACAACTACAGTTTCAATCATTAGTGTACTCCATTACCATTTTTTCTAACTTTATCTTTTAAACTTTCAACATCTATTAAAGTTTTTTCTAACTGTTCTCTTAAAAATTGTATGTTAACTTTGTTAGTCATATTCTGTTCTTGTGTCTTTTCTAACTTCTCTACAGTTTTATATATATCTTCAATCAACATAAATTGTTCTTGGTCCACAGGCAATTGTTGAGATTTTTTAAGTAAGTCAGCTTGAAACAATTCTCTTGATGTTTCTAAACTTGTAAGTCTTGCTGTAATTTCTGTGTATGCAAACACACCTGCAATAATAGCTAAAATTATTCCAAGCATATTTTTGATTGGCATACTTACTTCTGTTTTATCTGATAGTTTCATAGCTTAAACTTTGTAGAGTCTATATGTTAAAGTTAATTCCTCGTTAGGAAAAATATCTTTTATAGTTTTAACAAACCATTTATTACCCTTCTTAATTCGAATACAATTAGGTTTGTCTGAATGATTTAAAAAACCTCCTAATGGAGTTCTATATAATTCATTTTCAAATTCTATGTGAGACACACCTAAGTCTATATCATTTCTAATTTCTTTAATTGCAAATACACCAAGTCCTTCAATCCAACTAGGTCTTATAGTACATTCAATAGGTAAAGGAGTATAACTCATATAAAATTAATTAATTAAATATAATTGTTTATTTATAAAAACCATCAAACAACCAATCAATATATTTTCCCCATAGTTTTTTTAAATATCCGAGCATAATCTATATCCATTATTTAAATTTCTTTCCTGTTAATAAATTAGTAACTGATATTCCATAGTTACCCCCTACCACTATAAATATTAAATATAAATATACTTCAGGTATATTTTTTAATTGCTCAAAATAAAATTCTACTTTAGTTAACATATCTATATCTCCATAGAATGTAGCATAGGCAAGTATACCTAAGGGTGCTAATATAAATGCACCTAATATTAAATCTAAAAATAATGAACCATTTCTTTTAGCTCTCTCATTTCCAGTAGCCATTTCTTGTAAAGCAATATTATGTTTTCTTTCACTTTTTTCTTTACGTCTTTGTACAAAAGTTCCAACAGCTTTAGAACCTAAGTTGAATAATAATTTATATGGTAACATAATACTCCTATTAATTATAAGGGCAGAGCAAGTCTGCTAATGATAAATCTTGATACCCTCTTGTTATTATAGATAAAAAACTATCTTGTGTCAACTATTTTTTAAATAAAGAATTTTCAAGTAGTAATAATTCCTTAGAATGCTTACCATTTACTCTTTTTTTAAGAATACTTTTAACACTATCTCCCCAATTTTTATTCTCTGCCCATCCTGTGTCTGATATTGCGTCTATAATATCATTCTTAGTAGCTTCACCATCTTTATATTTTTGAAGCACTTCTCGTACTCCTTTGTAATGAGGTTTAGTTTCCACCCAAGTATAGAACTTTTCTAAACTTCCTGCAGGAGTTTCAAACTTTGCAACTTGTGTACTATCTCCTGTTGCTTTAATCCTATTATCTCCTTTTTCTGCAATCATATTAAAATAACTATTACCTTCCTTATAAAATCTTCCTGTACCATAACCAGTTTCTTCTATAGCTATTGCTAATAAAATATCATTTGGTACATCTTTGCCTTTATTATTTTGATAAATAACTGAAGCTGCATCTAATAAAAATTTTTGTTTATCTTTTGCTAACTCAGGTAGGTTGTTATAATCTATTCTTTTACTTATTACTTCTGTTTTGTTTTGTTCCACAGGTAAAGTTTTCTTAACAACATCAGCATTAACACCTGTTGCTAAACCAGTAACAACTGCACCTACTTTTGCCACATCTTTTATATTCATATTTTTTTCTTTCTCTCCTTGTATTTCTTTTTGCATTTGCTCAAGCGAAATTCTTTCACCTTTTTTATTTTCATATATAGGAAATCCTTCTTTCATAGATTTCTCTGCTTGTTTTTTTATTTCTGTCTTTGATATTTGCTTTTCATTTTTTTCTTTTACTAAATTTATATTTTGTTTTTCATTATTTATTAACTCATTATTTACTAAACTTTTTTCTAAAGTAACAATATCTCCTGAATTAAAATTAAGAGGCTTAATAGTATTTGTTAAATTTTTATTAGCAGGAAGAGGTTTACTTTTCGACCACCATTTACTAAATGAATTTCTCCAATTTGGAAGAGGTGCTATTTTTTGCGAGAAAATTCTTAATGCTCTGTCTGTGTTACCCTTCAGTAATTCTATAGGAACTTCTCCTATTGCTTTTGCAATTTGAAAAGAAGGAGCAATTAAAAACCAAGGGTCTCTTCCTCCAGGTCCTACTGTTTTATTAACAACTAAATCAGCTAAGATTCCTTGCATACCTGATAACCTTAATCCTTCAGCCCACCATCTTTTATTATCTTCATTATAATCAGTTATAATTGTTCCATACTTTGCTAATTCTCTTAAATTTGCAATAGCTGAATACACAGGAATCACAGCTAAAGTTTTAAGTAAAGTTTTAGTGTTTCCATTTTCTATTCTACCTATAACTTTATTTGTTTGTGCAGATTTTGCCATAGCCCAAGACATAAATTGCCCCATTAATCTTGAAGCTTGATTCTGACTTTGGGTAAATAATAATCTATTAGATAATTGTGGAACTAAAGCATCTCTATTTGAGGTAACTATACCTGCTTGACCTAATGTTTTCTTCGCTACTGCATTTTTAATTGCTAAATCCATACTTGTAAATTTAGATAAGTTTAATGCCTCAGATGGTTTAACACCATACTTAGATAAATCAGCAATTATTAATTGAGCTTTTCTGCTATCGATACCTTGAGCTTTAACAACTTTTGCTAAACTTTTAGATAATCCAAAAATATCTCCTGCTCCTACATTATATGCAAATCTTCTTGCAAATCCTGTTAGCCATTGTAAACCTAAAGCTTTAAAAGCTACGTTATTAATTTTAGAAGTTATTGGTCCTTCCCCCATCCAACTTGTATTTAGTGCAAGATTCGATTGTTCTGTAGCTAAAGGTTTACTTAACCCAACTCTAATTTCATTTGTTATTGCATAATTTAAATCTTTAGAAATACCTGTTTCTCCTTTAGCAGTTAAAGCAGTTCTAGTTCCTTTTACTCCGACTACAGGCAACGCCTTAAACCAAGAACTAAATTGAGATGAGTTTTGAAAAGGTTGAACTAAATCTCCCAATGAAGATATTGTTACTCTACCTAGCATATTTAAGTTAGATAAAGTTGAAAGTACTACTGCTATTTGTTTTGATGAGCCTGTTAAACTTGTTCCATACCTATCAAAATAAGCATCAACAGTATTAGCAACTAAGTTACCTTCTTTAGCTGCGGCAATATTAGCATCCCTTGCACTCATTCCTGAAGCAATATACTTATCTCTAATTTCTTTAAAAAAAGGTTTTAATAATTGTCCATTCTCTCCAAATTGTCTAGTGAAAGAAATTGACCGCATTGATTTAGTTGTTAGATTAGTTAAAATACTTGCAACATCATTTACTAAGTAACCATTTTTTTCTAATATTTCTTCTACTAATTTATAAGGTCCATTCAAACTTCTTTCATGGGCAATATGTTCACTTATAGGAGTATAAATAAATTCTTTACCTAGTTTATTTTTACTTGCTCCTGTCTTAGAAAATCCTTGAAATAATTCTTCTAATGCTTCTCTATTAAATACAGAATCTGAACCTGACTTATGTCCTTGCATATAATCTTTAGCAGATTTTGTAGGGTCTTTAGCTTTTAAAGATTTAAAAATTCCTGTTAATACTTCTTGAAAACCTTTTTCATTCCTATTAATTTTTTCCCAATTCAATACTCTAGGAAAGTAATCACTTATTTCTGTTTTAGAAAAAAACCCTGAATCATTATATAAAGTTTTAAATTCATCTAAATATGTTTGAATATTTTTTGACAGTTGAACAACATTTTGAGGTGTATCAGTTGTAATTTTTTTTCCTCTAACTATAGAAACTGCTGAAGATTGTTCTGCTGCAGAAAAACCTTGAACAAGATTAAAAGCTTTTGCAGTATATTCTCTTTGTAATCTTTCAGCATTTGCAATAACTGATTTCTGAGAAACAGAAGAATCTATTGTTTCTAATAACATTCTTCCTACTCTTTCTGTTGCCCCACCATAGCTATTAAGTTTTGTAGAGGAAGTAGCTGATGTCATACTTCTTAATTGTTGTAAAGTATATTTTACATAGTCACTATCTATAATACCTAAAACTTTATTCTTGTCAGCTAGTTTAAATTTTTTACTAGCTTGAATATATTTTTGAGTTTTACCTATAACTGCTCCACCAATAAACCAGTTAATTAATTTTGTATCTTCATCACCAAATATTACACCTGCAGATACACCCATTGCACCAAAACCTAATGGTTTAATAGTTGCTGATACTAAATATCTAACAGCAAAATCAAGACTACTTTCTGTTGCTTGTAGTTTTTCTAAAATAAGAGTATCTCTTGTAGCTACTAATTCTGAATACTTTTTAATTTTAGGAATTTGATTTTTATAAATTTGTACTTTAGCTGCCTCTAAGGCTATATTTGCTTCTTTAACTTTTGCTCTATTATCAAGTATTGTTTGTCTAAATGTTCTAGTAGGTTTTAACATACCAGGAACTTTTCCTTTAGCTTTTTTAGTACCCTTTGTAGAAGTATGTAATATTCTTAACGCTTCATTTTTTTCTTTAATAATTTTTTCTAAACCTTTAACTTTTTTAATCTCATTAACAACAGGAGACATGAAATTAGCATTCGACCAAGTTGATAAATTTTTATTTGCAGCTATAACTTCTGCATCTTGAGAAACATTTCTTAAATTAAATAATTGTTTTTTAGTTATTCCTTCTCTTTTAGCAATCTTAGTATCTATATATTCAACAACTTCGTCTATTTGTTTTTGTGAACTTTGAGGTGCAAACTTTTTAAATATTTTAGTAACGGCAGGAGCAAGTGGTCCTAGTACTACACCAAGTGTGCTAGATATTCCAACCTTACCATAATTAATCTCACCTTTAGTAGCTAAATCTCTTAAAGCAACATCAGCACCAATAGTTAAACCTCCCATTAAAGAAGCCATCTTATAACTTTTTAAAGCTGCTCTTCCCCAAGGTGTAGCATAAGCCAATATATAACCAGGGTCTAACATTAAAGTTGCTATTTCTCCTGCTTTAACAATTCCATCATCATCATATTTACCTGATTTAAACTTCCAATGTTCTTTGTAAATATCTTTTTCTTCTGTTGCTCTATTTGATAGTATATAATCTTTAAATGTTTTTTCATCATCAAATATATCTTGAACTTTAGCCTTACTAATTCTCCAAACATTACCTATAATTTGAGTATTTTTATCAAAAGCGTATTCTAATTTTTCAAGATTACTTACCTTAACTTCTTCGCCTTGAGAAAAATCTAAACTACCTTCTGTCTCTTGTGTTGAAACTAAAGCTTCTACATTACTATCATCTTTAACTTCATCTTTTACTTCTATTAAAGTTTCAGATTCAGGTAATGGTTCAGCAAGAGAAAAGTCTAATTCAGAAATTTCTTTTTCTTTTTCAGGTTGTGTTAGTTGAGAATTGTTAGATAGAGATTGCTCAAGATTAAAAGTTTCACTTGACATATTAGCTCCTACCTACTAGCTTTTAATTTTTTTTTACCTGTAATATCATTTTCTATTATACTAGTCATATCCTTAAAACTTATATCACCAGCTTTTAATTTTGGAGCATCTTCTATATTAGTGCTTGTTGGTGTTTGTTTTGCTTTCCAGTTATCATAGGCAATTTTTTGTTCAGGATTTAATTTATCAATTTGATTTGAGTCTTCAATTTGTTTCCATGTTAAAATACTTCCTGCTCCATCTGCTATACCATTTTCTTGAATTGATGTTCCTGATTTTTTAATAGGGTCTTTAGGTACAGCTTCTTTGGGTGTAGTACTTTTTTCAATTGTTGTAGGCGATTCATTAAGTTTTAATTGTTTAATTATTTCTTCTTTTAAAGTATTACTTATATCCTTCGCACCTCCTTCAACTAAACCTTGTAAAGCTTTTGCGTGTTGTAAATCATACTTACCTAGATTTCCAAATTCTCTTGATTGTAAAAACTTGTTATAAATTTCTTGAACCTTACCTGACTTACCTCTTAAATCATACTGTTTTCCATTTGCATCTGTTAACATATTATTTTTATCTATAATAGTTAAAGGTATAATAGAAACTAAATTTGATTTTCCAGCACCAAAAGAGAATCCTTTTCCATTATCTAAATCTTTTATTTGGGCTTGTCTTGAGATTAAAATATTTCTAACTTCTTTTTCTATATCAGTTCTACTAATAATTTTTATTAAATCACCTTTGTTTTTTGTGTTTAAGTTATATATTTTTGTAACATCATACATATCTTTTGCAACTTGATTGTAAATATTTTGATAACTATTTATAAAAGCTTGTGAACTAGCTGTTAGTCCATCAATTTTATTATCTGTTTTATTAAACTTCCAATTTTTTCCTTCATCAAAACCTATAATACTACTAGCATCTGTTATTGCTTTAAAATTATCATCCGTCATTAAATTTGTAAATTTTACTTTATCAAAAGCTTGTGTAAAAGCAGTTTGAAATGGTTCAGGTGGTTTCCTTGGGCGTTTCATAGTTTCAGCTAATTGAATTTTATCAATATCTACTTCATCTCTATCTACTACTTTTTTAGAAGCATTAATTTTTTCTTCAACTACATCTGAAAGATTACTTTCTACATTTGCTTTTCTTCTTAATATTTTATTAATTAAAAAACTATCTCCTTTTGCAGCTTCCAATTCATTAGCAAATGTTTTAGCAATAACTGCCGAATCAGCTTTAAAGTTTGTATCTAAAGAATCTCTATCAATAGTATTATTATATTTTCTTGCTCCAAGAGAAGCATAGTTTGCAATCATATCATTGAATCCTTCTTTATCTGTTTCTTGAAGAATTTTATATTTAGCAGCTCCTAATTCAGCCATTAAAAATCTTTTAGCATATGATTCATTACTCATTTTACCAGCAGCAGTTGAAGCGGTAGCATTTAAAGATTTTATTTCTTTTGCTTTTTCGTTTTCAATTTTATATTCAGCTATGTCTGCAGCATACTTATCTTTTTTCATGGCAATAACCATATCTCTATTAGCTTTTAATTCATCAGCTCTAATAGCAAATTTTTCTGAAGTAAGTTCTCTATCTCTTTCAATAGCCCCTGTTGCAAAACTTCCTAAATCTCCTAAAGTAATTTTCATTATTCTAACTCCTCTGTAATTTCAGTATCTATAACTTCTTCTACCTTAGAAGGTAATTCTGTTTTAATTTTTGATAACAAACTTGAGCTTACTGACTTATCATTAGGTTCAGCTTTAGTTTTAGGTTCATCTTCTATGCCATCTCCATCCATATCAATCGGAGATATATCATCATCAGGAATTTGTCCATCAGGGTCATCTTCTTCTCCATCATATAAAACATAATCTTTTATTTCTGCATAATCTGCAATAGCTATTAATAAATAGATTGTAGGTTCTGCTAAGTTTAACATCATATCAGGATTAAATTTTCCTTCAGTATATCCTTTGTATAAAATAACTTGTGCTAACTCATCTAAAGCAACACCTTCTCCAATAATAGTAACTAGTTTTCTTAAAGTATCTTGTTCTGTTAATTCCATATATACAGCTTCCATTGCTTCTTCTTGGTCTGTAAGTTCAGGAGGTCTTTCCCATGCTTTAGGAGTATCAGGTGATGCTGTTAAAGATTCTCCTGGAATAGGAGCATTAAAAGGATTAACACCTACTTCATCAAATTGATTTTGTTTTAATTTTTCTGCCATATTATTTTTCTATTTATATTAAACTAATAAATTCATATTTTTATAATAATTTTGTGCTTGACTTGAAGCGGCTTCACCAAAAACTTTTGTAATAAATGAACCACCTGCTGTACCTTTTATATCTGTACTCCCATAAGAAGCATTAGCAAAATTAGAATCCCTAGTCATATTACCCATTAAAGTCATATCTATATTAGATTCAACTCTTGGAGTATCTGCAAGTAGTTTATCCTTAAATCCTAAAAGACTTTTTTTAGCTATACTCGTAAGATTCTTCTTAGGTACTTCAAGTTGTTTAAATGTTTCATCACCAGTATATCTATAGCCTCCTTGACCATTAGTAATATAATCTTTTGTTTTAGTTAAGTCTTCAATATTTGTAGAAATTTTATAATCAGGACTAAGCAACTGTTTAGTTGCAGAATTATTTTCTACAAAAGAACCAATAGCTTCATCATTAGTATATGTTCCTAATTCTAATGCTTGATTTTTAACATCTGTAAACATTCTTGTTGCATTAGTTCCAAAACCATTTAATCTTTCTTTATATGCATTATTAATAGTTTCAGTTACATATTTATCTGCTTGAGTTCCAATAGAGTTTGCTCTAGTAAACCATCCGCCAGATTCTGATAAAGTTTGTTTACCTAAATCAGCAGCTTTTAATGTTCCTTTTTGAAGAGCAGTAGCTGCATCTGTACTAGACATAACACCTACACCAGGGTCTGCACTTCCAAAAAATTCTACACTTCCACCTTTAGCATCTCTAACTTTAGGAGTATATTTTTTCATTGTAGCTTTAGCTGATTTGTATAAATCTTTTGCACCTTTAGAAATTCTTGAGAATATATTATTACTTCCTTTAGGAGCAAAATTAGAAAAACTTTTTGTAATACTTTTAGTAATTGTATTAAAACCTTTTTTAATGCCTAAGTTAAATGCATTATAACCAGTTCTAATAGCATTACCAACATTACCTATACTTTGAAGAAAAAGATTCTGACTATTCATGGCGGCAGTAGTCATAGTACTTAAGCCACCTAATGCATAAGGCATAGCAATAGCCAAAGCAATCGTACCTATTGGTCCTAATTTATTTGATACCTTTGCAATCCCACGCATAGTTGCTTTACCAACTTTTAATATACCTTTAGCTACATTTTTAAAAGCTTTGCTTACAGGTTTAGTTACTGCTTTTGTTACTTTTATAATTTTTTTTGCGATACTTCCCATAATATTCCTTATTTAAATTTTTTTATTCCTGTTGATATTTTCATTTTATTAATTCTTTTTATTCCTATACCTGATTTATTTGTTCTAATCCAATGACAATATTTATCTTCTCCTATATCATTAGATAATCTGTTAGCTGTCCATTTGTATATTTTATTTATTTTGTCTTGTGCAGTATTAATTGTTTCTATGTGCCAACAAATATCTCCACTATTCCAATCTAAACTATCAAGTACTCCATGTATCTTGAATCTTTTTTCCACCTCTTTATTTAAAAATGCCCAGTTAGTAAATGCATAAGCAACACTAGTAGTAGGGTATCTAAAAATATTAAATTGATTTAATGATAAAGAAGGAATAATTGACTTGGCTATTTCTTTATCGGAAAATTTATTATATCTAACAAAGTTTCTATAAAGTTTTATTACTTCTATTATATCACTATTACTGACCATTGTCAATACTTAATTATTTAATTTTACTCCAAATATCAATTGCAAATCCACCTAAAGTTTTAAGAGTATCTGCTCTACCTTGGTCGGCTGCCGCTTCATTTCCTAAAGCAGCAATCGCTAAATTTGTTTGTCTTTCTTGTGCATTTTGAGCTGATTCATATTCCCATTTAGCAGAATCTCTCATCTCTTGCCATATAAAAGATAATCCTTGATTACTTAAATTAAAAGAGTTCATTGCATTAGCTTGATTAACAGCATTAGTTCCTGCTGTATTCGCTGTATTTAAATTTCTTCTCCAAGAAACATTAGCTTGTTCTATAGCTAAAGAATTTTGAGTATTAAATTGATTTCTATTATAATCTAATTGCTCATTAAATTGACTAATCTGTGTATTTAAAGTATTCTGTAATCTTTGAGCCTCTAAATTATTTCCTTGATTTAAAGCTGCAACTCTATCTGCTTCAGAAATATTATATTGTGTCATTGAATCATTTCTTGCAGCATTTTGAGTTGTAATAGTTGTTGCTAAACTTTGAACAAATTGTTGTGTTTGATTTTCACTTGTTGCATTAAATTGTTGAGAAGCATTCGCAGCAGCTTGGTCAGTTAACATTGATTGTTGTCTATTCTGTGTGTTTAATACTTCAGTTTGTTGAGCATTAGTTAAGTTAGACATATCCATCTTTAAAAAAGATTGAGCATTTAATATAGCTCTTTGTTGAGCATTAGTAACATTTGTCATATCCATAGTCGCTAACTGTACAGCATTTTGCATAGTAGCTTGTTGACTATTATTTAAATTTTGTAATTCAAAAGTTCTAAATAAATTAGAATTAGATATAGCAGTTTGTTGTGTATTGTTTAAATTTAAAACATCCATTCCTGCTGTTGTTTGAGCATTTGCTAATGATGTTTGTTGAGAAACATTTAAATTAGCTAAAGACATTTGTGATTGTAACTGTGCATTAGTTAAACCAGCTTGTTGTAAATTAGCTAAATTAGAAAGTCTGACTTGTTGCTGTTGGTTAGCAGAAGCTAAAATAGCTTGTTGCTCACTCATTGAATTAAGCTTAACTATCTCTTGAGCATACTGCCCAGTTAACATCTTAGCTTTCATATCATTCTCAGCATTAACTAATTGAGTTTGAAAATTTTGTTGTGCTGTTAAAACACTAGCTTGTTGTTCATTTGTTAAATTTTGTGAAGCTCTTTGTTGTAAGGCTGTAGCATTTGATTGTGCAATTGGTAAAGCATTTTGTATAATAGCATTTACTAAAGCATCTCTACCTATTGTAGATTTACTTAAACCTCTAGCTGCTAAATTCTTTTCAACATTTTCAACAGCACCTCTTGCCCATGTAGGAATTTCTCCTGTATCAATTCCAGTTAGTAAAGTATTAATTTGTGTAGATACCAAAGCATCTGTTGGTAATGAAGCAATTGAAGCTTGAACTGCTGTCGGCTGACTCATAATTGTAGCTGTAATTTGAGAAGGATTACTTGCAACTGCTGCTTGAATATCCGCAGGTAAAGTTGCTGTTTGTCCATTAACTGTTGCTGCAGTTCCACTTACTACCTGAGCTAAAGCTCCTGCAGATAATTGTCCTTGTGCTGCTTGGGCTATTGCTGAACTTGTTGGAGTTGCTGTAGAACCTATTGCTGTTCCACTTAATGTTCCTGTGATTGCACCTACTTGAGATTGTGAACTTACTGTACCACTTTGAGCAGTACCACTTTGAGCTGTTCCTGTCTGAGCTGTCATTTGAGCTGCAGTTAAAGATGATGGAGTAGCTACTTGTGTAGATGTTCCTGTAGTTGGTGTAGATATACTTTGACCAGTAATTGAAGTTGCTCCTAAATCTGTAGGTGCATCCATTGTAGTACCAGTTAATAATTCATCTGTTTGTAAATTTTGAGCTGTATAATTTTGTGTAGCTGAAGTAGCTAATTCAGGAGAAGTAATTTGAGATGTAACATATTTATCAGCAAACTCTTGATTAGTTCCTAATTTTTGTTGTTGAGGTTGAGAAGCTGTAGGAATGTTTTCAAATTTTCTAGCCTCATCACCAGCTGCATATTTTTTTCTTTTTATTTTTTTCATATTCTTTCTTTTTACGTTATATATCATAATTAATCAAAATATTTAAATGTACCTGTAACTAAAAAAGCTAACATAGTTAATAACCAAATAGCACCCTTACCTTTATTTATATCAGAACGAAGAGATTTAATTTCACTTTTGTTTTCCTTAACTTCTCTAAGGATAAAATCTATTTTAACTTCTTGAGCTGATTTTTTTCTCATATTATCTTCCTTGAGCCTTATACAATTTTAAATTTCTTTTTTTATTTTTATTCATAGAACTCATATTAGGTCTTCTTCCTATACTTGTTCCCTTTTTTATTTTTTCATGTACAACTGTATCGGTTTTAAATTTCTTAGCCATTATCT
>Ga0307995_1000621_pt1 | contig 24107 bp, 25 predicted proteins | sample EllFjometagen262_FD_203132 | JGI IMG/M metagenome (GOLD analysis project Ga0307995, IMG submission 203132) | Marine microbial communities from Ellis Fjord, Antarctic Ocean - #262 | ecosystem: Environmental > Aquatic > Marine > Unclassified | place: Southern Ocean | collected 2014-11-02 | reverse complement strand
TGTGCAATCCAACTGCGTATCTTTGGTCCCCAAAGAGACAGAACTGGGCCGCAAACGTGCAATCGACCAATCCAGCTGCAACAAGGATTTCTCTTGTGTGAATGGGTTTTGCCCGTCTTTTGTATCCCTTGAAGGGGCTGTAGTGCGCAAAGAGGCCACGACTGAGCTGACCTTGCCCGACCTGCCGATGCCTGAATTGCCGGTGATTTATGGCACATGGAACGTGGTGATCACGGGCGTTGGCGGCACGGGTGTTGTGACAATTGGTGCTGTCATAGCCCAAGCCGCGCATATCGATGGCAAAGGCGCTGGCATGATGGAAATGGCGGGGCTGGCCCAAAAGGGTGGAGCCGTGCATATCCATTGCCGCCTAGCCAACGATCCTCATGATATTTCGGCCATTCGCGTGGCGACAGGCGAATGTGACGTGTTGATTGGTGGTGATCTGGTTGTGTCGGCGGGCGCAAAGACGCTGGGATTGACCCAAGCGGGGCGCACAGGCGCTGTTGTGAACTCTCATGAAATCATCACGGGCGATTTCACCCGCGATACAGAGTTTAGATTGCCTACAGAGCGGATGACCTTAGCGTTAGAGGCCCGTTTGCGTGACGACGTGTCGTTGTTTGACGCCTCTGATCTTGCCAAAGCCTTGTTGGGGGATTCAATTTTCTCAAACATGATGATCTTTGGGGCCGCTTGGCAGCGTGGTTTTGTGCCCCTGTCACAAGAAGCGATTGTCCAAGCTATTACGCTGAACGGCACTGCGGTGGAGCGCAACCTGCGCGCTTTTGAAATTGGGCGTTGGGCTGTGCTGTTTCCAGAGGATGCCGCGGCCATTTTGGCCCCAAAGGTGATTTTACTGCCAACCAGCATGGCAGAAAAGATAGATTACCGTGCAGCGCAGTTGGTTGGGTACCAGGGCAAACGATTGGCCAAACGGTATCGCAAGTTTCTGGATGGCATTTCTGATGATGCGGTTCGAATGGCTGCGGTTAGCGGATACCATAAGTTATTGTCTTACAAGGATGAATACGAAGTGGCACGCCTGCTTCTTTATACCCGTAGCAAAGCGCGGGCAGAGTTTGATGGCGACTTTAAGATGACCTTTAATCTGGCCCCACCCATCCTGTCCAAGATTGGGCCGAATGGACGACCGGTTAAGCGCGAATTTGGGCCTTGGCTTGAACGCCCGCTGCGCCTGTTGGCAAAGCTGAAGGTTCTGCGCGGCACTCCATTTGATGTGTTTGGCTACACCGCTGAACGCAAGATGGAACAGGCGCTGATCACGCAATATGAGACGGATATGAAAACTGTCCTGAAGGTTTTGAATGATCAAAACCGCGATGCAATTGTCGCCTTGGCAGAACTGCCGCTGCAAATTCGTGGGTTTGGTCCTGTGAAACTTAAGAATGAGGGCGAGGCAGCCAAAAGGCGTGAGGAGTTGTTGATTGCCATCAGGATGGGTGCTGAAACGCTGAACAAAGCGGCAGAATAATCAAGATCGCTATATATTGGTTGCGTTCGTGTCATAAACACTGGGCATAGCTGATTTGAGGAATTAAATGCCCTTGTTGAAAGCAGTGGAGGCAGAGGTCATCAATGTCATTGAACACACGCGAAATCGCCCGCGAGATAAGTTATGCGCATTCCGTAAAAACGCGCAGTGGCCGAACAGTTGTGAGGTTGCTTGAAAACACGACGGGCCGATTGCGCCTGATCAAACGGGCAAAAGGGTATGAAGATGAAGTCGCGCAGGGGCGTGATTTTTGGCAGGTGATGGTCGATCGTTATGGTCTGAGCCTTGATCTCGTTGGTGGTGCGCTGTCCAATATTCCCAGTGAGGCACCCGTTATCCTGATCGCCAATCACCCTTATGGTATCTTGGATGGGTTGATGATGGGTCACATCCTTTCTCAAGCCCGTGGTGATTTTCGTATTTTGGCCAACAGCGTGTTTCGCAAGGCAGAGGATCTGAACCGTATTGTTTTGCCGATTTCCTTTGATGAAACGCGCGAAGGGGTTCAAACCAATATTGCGACACGTAAGACAGCATTGGATTACCTCGGGCAGGGTGGCGCGATTGGCGTGTTTCCCGGTGGCACCGTCAGCACGGCCGAACGTCCCTTTGGTCGCCCAATGGATCCTATGTGGCGCAGCTTTACCGCGCGCATGATTGCCAAATCTAATGCCACAGTGGTCCCTATCTATTTTGACGGCCACACCAGCCGTCTGTTCCAGATCGCCAGCCATTTGCACTCGACATTGCGCCTTGGGCTATTGATTAAAGAGTTTAAGAAACGCGTGGACACACCAGTGCGGGTCGTGATTGGGGAACCGATTGGGCGCGATGTGTTGAACCCGATTGCAAAGGATTCCAAACAGATGATGGATTTCCTGCGCAAAGCCACGTATGAGCTGAACCCAAATCCGATCAAATCATTTGATCTTGGATATGAATTTGAGGACAGGCATCGCGCCTGATGACGCATGGCAGTTGGTATTTTTGATAGTGGTTTAGGTGGGTTAACTGTGCTTGAGGCCGCGCAAAAGCGTCTTCCTGATGTTGACTTTATCTATCTGGCGGATAGCGCGCATGCGCCCTACGGCGTGCGCACAGCGGATGACATCTATGAATTGACCTGTGCGGCCGTGCTGAGGCTGTTTGATGCGGGCTGTGATCTTGTAATTTTGGCCTGCAACACGGCCTCTGCTGCTGCCCTGCGGCGTATGCAAGAGGGGTCGATTCCCGAGGGCAAGCGCGTCTTGGGTGTGTTTGTTCCGTTGATCGAGGCCCTGACAGAGCGTGATTGGGGTGACAATTCACCGCCGTGCGAAGTTGATGTGAAGCATGTTGCGCTGTTTGCGACCCCTGCAACTGTGTCTAGTCGTGCGTTTCAACGTGAATTGGCGTTCCGCGCGATTGGTGTGGATGTTGAGGCGCAGGCCTGCGGCGGTGTTGTGGATGCCATTGAAGACGGTGATTTCGTTCTAGCCGAAGCAATGGTGCGTTTGCATGTTGATGCGTTGATGCGTAAAATGCCCATGCCACAGGCGGCCATCTTGGGCTGTACCCATTACCCTTTGATGTTGGATGCATTCCAAGAAGCGCTTGGCGCTGATGTAAAGATATTCTCGCAGGCCAAATTGGTGGGCGAAAGCTTGGCAGATTATCTGACACGTCACGGCGATAAAATCGGCGTTGGCGAACCAGCTTACCTGACGACGGGCGATCCCAAACAAGTCAGCAACCGCGCTACCCAGTTCTTGCGACGACAGATCACCTTTAATGCAGCGTGATCTTTACCAATATATCGAGAAAAACATGACCTATTCTATCGCAATTTTGGGTGCCAGTGGCTACACGGGCGCCGAACTTATCCGCCTAATTTCTGAACATCCTTCTATGAAAATTAAAGCTTTAGGGGCGTATTCTAAAGCGGGCAAAACCCTTGCTTCCGTCTTTCCACACCTGCGCCATCTGGACCTTCCAGGCATGATTAAGTTTGATGAAATTGATTGGTCCGACATTGATCTGTGTTTTTGTGCATTGCCACATAAAACTAGCCAAGAGGTCATTCGTGACCTGCCAAAATCTCTTAAAATTGTTGATCTTAGCGCTGATTTCCGTCTGCGTGATCCTGAGGCCTACGCGGCGTGGTATGGCAACCCACATGGCGCTGTAGAGATGCAGGGCGAAGCTGTTTACGGCCTAAGCGAATTTTACCGTGAAGATATTAAGACTGCCCGTTTGGTGGCTGGAACTGGCTGTAATGCGGCCACGGGCCAATTCGTGCTGCGTCCTTTGATTGCAGCAGGGGTTATCGATCTGGATGAGATCATTCTGGACCTTAAGTGTGCCGTCTCTGGTGCGGGCCGTGCGCTGAAAGAGAACCTTTTGCATGCTGAATTATCTGAGGGCTATCACGCCTACGCCGTTGGCAGTACGCACCGCCATTTGGGGGAGTTTGATCAAGAATTCAGCGCTTTGGCAGGGCGAGACGTGAAAATCCAATTCACCCCTCATCTTGTCCCTGCAAACCGCGGTATTCTGGCGACGACCTATGTTAAGGGCGATGCGAAAGTGGTCTATGACACGATGGTTGCGGCCTACGCGGATGAACCGTTCATCGAAGTGTTGCCAATGGGCGCAACCCCAAGCACGCGTCACATTCGCGGCTCAAACTTTTGCCACATCGGTGTTGTTGCTGATCGGATCGAAGGACGCGCGATTGTGATCGCTGCACTCGATAATTTGACCAAGGGAAGCAGTGGGCAGGCGTTGCAAAATGCCAATCTGATGCTAGATATTCCTGAGACAACAGGGCTGATGATGGCCCCTTTGTTCCCCTGATCCCTAAGGACATGTAATGAAATCGCTTAAGAAACAACGCCGTATTCAGGTGATTGCGATCATGGCAGTTGCCTTGGCCCTTTCTACTGTTTTGATTGGCTATGCTTTGCGCGATGGCATCAATTTCTTTCGCTCCCCAACGCAAGTGGTCGAAGATCCGCCTAGCTCATCCGAGGTGTTTCGCATCGGTGGGTTGGTCGAGGTTGGCAGCCTTGTGCGTGGTCAGGGTGAGACAATTCAGTTCGTCGTGACGGATGGTGGCGCGTCTGTTCCTGCCATCTATTCGGGTGTTTTGCCTGACCTGTTTGAGGAAAATCAGGGCATGGTGGGTATGGGCCGTTTGATCAACGGTGTCTTTGAAGCCACTGAAATTCTTGCAAAACATGATGAGAATTATATGCCGACTGAGGTTATTGACGCCCTCAAGGCACAGGGCGTCTATGTGGAGCCTGAAGGCAGCTAACGTACGCTGCAGTTACCGGAAATTAACCTGATTTAATCATCCTCGTCTGGTCAGAAATGGCCAGAGGACATGGTGATGCAAACGGTACGACAGATTGCCCAACAGATTGTGGACCGCGAAGGCGGCTATGTGGATGCCCCCGAGGATCCAGGTGGGGCCACCAATTTTGGTGTGACCATTTACACCATGCGTCGCCTTGGTTTGGAACTTGATCATGACGGGAATGTGGACAAACACGATGTGCAGATGCTGAGCCGTGCACAAGCCGTCGATATTTTTATCAAACACTACTTTGAGGGGCCGCTGATCTCGCAATTGCTGCAGCCTCTGCAGGCGACAGTCTTTGATATGTATGTGAACGCTGGCGGCAACGCGGTTCGCATACTTCAACGGTTGTTGATTGATATCGGGTTTGAAGTTGTTGTTGATGGCGCCCTTGGCCTTCAATCTATCGCCGCGTTTAAGGCCACGTTCGAGAATGCGGGGGCTATTTGATTGATGCATATGGCATTGCGCGGTGCATTTATTACCTGCGCCTTGCTGATTGCCGTCCTGCCAGCCGCAAATACGCGCGCACGCTTAAAGGGCAAAAGGGCCGGTGGATACGGCGTGCTGAAGAGTTCATCGCGCCCAAATGCCATCTGTCACAGTCACAGTTTTAAAAGAGGGTCGTGTCATGGACATGATCGAACGAATGTTTCAATTGATGTTTGGTGGTGGCGACAACATGGTCCGCGACATTGTGGAGGTCTTTCGTGAGAACGCCGAGGCCGGGTCACAGCGCGACGCGCAGGTTCAAATGCACACCATGCGTGAATATGGTCGGGAGTTTGCGATCCCCCGCCAAGGTTGGTTTGATAGCTGTATGGATGGGGTGAACCGCTTGCCGCGTCCCGCATTGGCCCTTGGGACACTTGGATTATTCGTGGCGGCAATGATCGACCCATTGTGGTTTTCGCAACGAATGCAAGGTATTGTACTGGTGCTCGAACTGATGTGGTGGTTGTTGGGTGTTATTGTCTCATTCTATTTTGGGGCACGGCATCAGGTTAAAAGCCAGAAGTTTCAGCGTGAAATTGTTGGTACCATGGCGCACGTCCCGGAAGTGATGCACAATATCAAAGAACTGAAGGATTTAAGGGCAGAAAGCGTTGGCGTTGCTGATAGTGGCCCAGACGTCCGCCTGTCTGTGTCCTCAATTGCACCAGATGCCAACGTGGCACTTGAGACATGGCGCAAACGCAACCAGTGACCCGCGACAATGTGAACCGAAGTTATGTGCGAAAATCATTGGCGCAGTTTGGGGCAGGGCCTATAGTTGACTTAACTTTTCAAAATGGACGCCATTGATGATCACTGAACTTGGACACTTTGCCCTGATTTTAGCCTTTATGGTCGCGATCGTTCAGACCTTTGTTCCGTTGGTCGGTGCCCACAAGGGGTGGCGGTCATGGATGGCGGTCGCCGAACCTGCCGCGTCGGCTCAATTCATGCTAACGGCCTTTGCATTCGGGGCCTTGATGTGGGCGTTTATGTCTTCTGATTTCAGCCTGTTGCTGGTTGTTCAGAACAGCCACTCTGCCAAACCAATGCTGTATAAAATCAGTGGCACATGGGGAAACCATGAGGGGTCAATGTTGCTTTGGGTCCTGATTGTATCCCTGTTTGGCGCCGTGGCTGCATGGTTTGGAACCAATCTGCCACCCAGCTTGCGGGCCCGTGTTTTATCGGTTCAGGGCGCGATTGGCGTAGCGTTTTTTGCGTTTATTCTGTTCACCTCAAACCCGTTTACGCGTCTTGCCGTTCCGCCCTTTGATGGGCAGGATTTGAACCCGTTGTTGCAGGACCCTGGTTTGGCGTTTCACCCACCATTTTTGTACTTGGGCTATGTGGGTCTAAGCATGGCATTCAGCTTTGCCGTTGCTGCATTGATTGAGGGGCGTGTGGATGCTGCGTGGGGTCGTTGGGTCCGTCCGTGGACACTGGCGGCGTGGATTTTCCTGACCATCGGCATCGCACTTGGGTCATGGTGGGCCTATTATGAACTCGGCTGGGGTGGTTTTTGGTTCTGGGATCCGGTTGAAAACGCTTCCTTTATGCCGTGGTTGCTGTCTGCTGCTTTGCTGCACTCTGCTATCGTGGTTGAAAAGCGTGAGAGCCTGAAATCATGGACGATTTTGCTGGCCATCTTAGCCTTTGGCTTTTCACTGATTGGCACGTTTATCGTGCGTTCGGGTTTGCTGACTTCTGTACACGCCTTTGCCAATGACCCTGAGCGGGGTGTGTTTGTCCTAATGATTCTTGGCTTTTTCACAGGTGGTGCATTGATTCTGTTCGCGTTGCGCGCAGGTACGATGGAAGCAAAAGGCGTCTTTGGATTGGTGAGCCGAGAAAGCGCCTTGCTGACCAACAACATCCTTCTTGCTGTAAGCTGTTTCGTAGTTTTTGTCGGTACGATGTGGCCTTTGGTGGCAGAGATGTTCTTTGACCGCAAATTGTCGGTGGGACCGCCGTTCTTCAACATGGCCTTTACGCCGTTTATGTTGGTTCTGGGATTGGTTTTGCCAGTGGGCGCTATGATGCCTTGGAAGCGCGCAGAGATTAAGCGCGCTTTTTATCCGCTGCGCTATGCGTTTGTTCTGGCGCTTGCAATTGCGGGGTTGGTTTGGGTTATGCAGACAGGTCGTTCAATCTTGGGACCGATTGGCGTGTTCTTAGCTGCGTGGGTTGTCATGGGCGCTGTCATTGATTTGGCGTCGCGTACCGGACGCGGGGGCGGCCGTTGGGGTCGTTTACTGCGTTTACCACGTGCAGATTGGGGCAAGATGCTGTCGCATTCAGGTCTTGGGATTACCATGCTGGGCGTCGCAGGCATTACGTCATGGCAGTACGAGGATATTCGCGTGGCCCAGATCGGCCAGCCTTATGATGTAGGGGCCTATACGATCACGTTGAACGGGGTCGCGGATTCTGAGGGACCGAACTATTTGGCGACGATCGCCGATATCACATTGTCCAAAGATGGGCGTTTTTTGTCTGAAATGCGTCCAGAAAAGCGGATTTATCCTGTGGCCCAGATGCCGACGACAGAGGCAGCCATTGACTATAATTTGGCCCGTGACGTCTACGTCGTTATTGGGGATGAGCAGGTTGCGGGCGGTTGGACTGTGCGGACCTATGTGAAACCATTGACCAACTGGATTTGGATTGGATGTGCGTTTATGGCCCTTGGTGGGTGCTTTAGCTTATCAGATCGGCGTTTCCGCGTGGCCGCAGGGGCGCGTAAAATAAACGTCAAAGCGGTGCCAGCAGAATGAAACGCTTTGTTTTGGTTTTGATGTTGATAGCCTCGCCATTGTGGGCGGTTGAGCCAGACGAGATTTTGGCTAATCCCGCCTTGGAAGCCCGTGCGCGTGACCTGTCCAAGGGGCTGCGCTGTCTGGTTTGTCAGAATGAAAGCATTGATGAAAGCAATGCGTCATTGGCGCGTGATTTGCGTATTCTGTTGCGCGAACGGTTGGTCGCTGGGGACAGTGACGCAGCGGCAGTGGATTTCATCGTTGATCGCTATGGTGAATATGTCCTGCTGCAACCGCGTGCCAATGGGTCCACGTTGCTTTTGTGGGCGTCTGGTCCATTGATGCTGCTGCTTGCTGGTGGAATGGGGATCATTTATCTGCGTGGACGTGCCATGGGATCTACCACGGATGATACTGGACTGAGCGATGCGGAAAAAACGCGCTTGGCCCATATATTAGATAATGACTTCAAAGATTGACGTGCGGTTTTGCTTTTCCAGCGAAACGTGTTTGATATGCTTCGGCTAAGCCAGTCAAAAGGACAAGATGCTATGGATTACCAGACGATCAAATTTGAACTGAACGACAACATTGCTGTCATTACCTTGGATCGTCCTGATGTGATGAACGCGATGTCGACCCAGATGCGCGCAGAAATTCAACATGCGGTCAAAGAGGGTGGGCGCACGGCACGCTGTGTTGTCTTAACTGGTGCAGGGCGCGCGTTTTGTTCGGGCCAGGACCTGGGCGATAATTCAGGCAACAGCTTTGATTTAGAGCAAACCCTGCGTGACGAATACGAACCGATGCTGAAGGTGATCTATGATTGTCCTGTACCAACAATTGCGGCCGTGAACGGTGCAGCAGCGGGCGCGGGCGCGAACCTCGCATTGGCGTTTGATGTGGTGATCGCAACAGAGAGTGCATACTTCCTGCAGGCGTTTGCACGTATCGGCCTATTGCCCGACGCTGGTGGTACTTACACGATGCCGCGTTCAATGGGGACAGCCAAAGCAATGGGTGCCGCGCTATTTGCGGATAAGATCACAGCCCGCCAAGCGGACGATTGGGGCATGATCTGGGAAGCCGTTTCAGATGATACATTTATGGATCATTGGAAATCACGCGCTGCATATTTGGCAAACGGGCCAACTGCTGCGTTTGGATCCGTAAAACGTGCAATCCGTGGATCGTGGGACAACACGCTAGAAGACCAGCTTTCGCTTGAAGCATCAGAACAAGGTGAATGCGGTCGTACGCGTGATTTTAAAGAAGGTGTTTTGGCGTTTGTTGAAAAACGTGCTGCACAATTTGAAGGGCGCTAAGTGTTTTGAGGACCATGGCGGGCGACCAATACAACGTCGCCCCAGATGGTACCTTTGTTGAATGGCATGACATAACAGCCAGCGGTGCGTCGTCTGCTTTTAGCGTGACCAAGGATTGAGTGTCATTGATGTCCATTGTCACAACAGGTGGCGCGTTGCGGGCATTGTAAATCACAACTATCCGCTCTTGTTCGGTCTCTGGATCCTCAAAAAAGCACATTCAGTTCCGGTTGTAGACGCGTGCAAAAGGGCACCCCATTGTTCGTTTGGGAGCATTCCAGATGTGTCGTTCGATTTGGCCACCTTGGATGTTTACCTTGTCCGGCATTTGGTCTGAATATTAATGCGAGGCCCTTAAAGTGCCTGCTACCACTTCAGACATGGAGGTTACTTGGGCTGCAGTCAATATTTTAGCCGCCTCCAATCACGCACGCGAGCGCGGAATTGCTGATAAAAATCACAGCGTCTTTACCATCTTCCTCTGCAGTCATTATTGTTTCTGATTGGTCTACAGCTACGAGTGCAAGGAGGTCTTCAATAGGGTAAAAATTATGAATCACCTTGGGTGGGAGGGTAGTAGATTCGTTTGATTCCGTTCCATGGCTTGAGACGTTCGGTAGCGCGCTGGGGATGGCAAATTCCGTAGTATAACCGCCAAATACAAGTTCATATAATCCATACAAGGTTAGCAACGCAGACAGCGATACAGTCACTGTAAAAAACACACCAAACCCTAACACCAAGTTATCAAGCAGATATTATGCGTGTGTTTTGAAGGGCGTCAATGGTGTGATGGTTACTTAATAGCGCGCCAAGTTAGGCAAACGGCATTAGGAGTATGTTGTCTGCATCCAGAATAGCGCAGTCGACATTTTAGATAACAAGCGTGGCGTGGCCATCGACCATCATCTGGGCGTCGTCGTATGGACCATTTCCAAACGTAATGACGGGCGTTGGCACAGATGGGTCATATTGATACACAAGGACGTCTTCAGCCGGATCAAAGTCCACAACCTTGGCCGCTGCTAAGCCTTCCATCCAGACGCCAGTTATAAGGGTGTCTGTAACTTCACCAGTACTGACAATTTCATTGGCACCGGCGTAGATAGTATCTTCGCCGTAGCCGTCAAATATAGTGTCTGCATCACCTTCTTCGGAGACTGTGGTGACAGACAGTTGAAGGATGTCTCCGGATGGTCTTGCTTCAATCCATTGGTATTCATCCAATAGATAGGCACCCATCAAGATGTCGTGCCCCGCATCGCCATGTATATAGTCGTTTCTGCTGCCGCCGATGAAGATGTCGTCATCGTTGCCGCCGCGCAGGAAGTCACCACCAGCCTGACCAATGACTAAGTCGTCGTCTGAACCGAAGAGTGAGTCATTGCCAAGACCACCTAAAAGAACGTCATTCTTGTTGCGACCAAACGCTTTATCATTTCCATCGCCAAGTTCGAAAATATTGGCTTCATCTGTGCCTGTTTTGATCATCGAATTTGTTGGATCAGCCGTAACTTCATGGGGCGTTAAGAACACTTGATCAGGCGTCAGCTGGGTATAATCAACACCTTCAACGGTAAGGACAGCAGATCCATCGATCATCAGCTGCGCTTCGTCACTTGGACCGTTGATAAACTCAACTGTGGGCACCTCGTTTTCGCCGTCGTATAGATAGACCAAAACATCTTCGTTTCGTTCAAAATCAGTGACGTGAGCGGTTTCGCCGTCTTCCATCCAATAGCCGGTTGTCACAACATCGTTGCCTAGGCCAGTGTGAACAACGTCGTTTGAGCCAGCGACGATCGTGTCAAAGCCAACACCACCATGCAGTGTATCTGCTTCGCTGACCTCGTACATTGACGTCAACAAGAATGCAGGAAGTTCACCAGATCGGGTAGATTCCGCGACTTCCATTTCATTTAGAATGTCTGCGTCAAACAAGATATCATCGCCAGCGTCGCCGTGTAGGGTATCAGAACCCTATCCAACAACGAGTAAATCCTCACCCGCGCCACCGCGTAGGAAATCATTATTTTCTTAGCCAAACACGATATCGGCGTCATCACCTGCAAAAACAGCATCGTTACCTGCGCCGCTTGTAATCAGGTCTTCACCTGCGCGCCCAAATATCCGGTCGTGGCCGTTGTGGGTTTCAATAACTTTTGGACCAGCGGTGCCCGTCTGTTGCATATTATCCAAAGTTGTTTGGATGTCTGCGTCTTCATCAGTTTCGTCGCTGTTGCCCTTTAACATGTCAAAGGGGAAGGGCCCGAAAGGATACCAAGACCAAGCAAGGATAGTATGGCTAGTTTGATCATAGTTTTATCCTTCCTCTTACTCGTAACGGATTCATGCCAGTCTCTGTTAATGGTGCCATGATCGGGGTCAACCAACGTAGTTTTGAAGAAGGTCGGCTCTTTAGTTTTTGTATTTACAATAAAAAATGGCTCCATCCTTGTGGATGAAGCCATAAAAGCACTCTTTAAATAGAGTGGGTGAGCTAGCGATTTTCGATGTCGACATAATCTCGAACGGTTTCGCCAAGATAAAGCTGACGAGGGCGGCCAATCTTGTTTTGTGGGTCTGCAATCATCTCTTTCCACTGTGAAATCCAACCAACTGTACGAGACAGAGCAAAGATCGGAGTGAACATAGACGTTGGGAAACCCATCGCCTCGAGGATGATCCCTGAGTAAAAATCGACGTTCGGGAACAATTTCTTTTCTGTAAAGTATGGATCGGCAAGTGCTGCTTTTTCCAATTCTTTGGCAACTTGAAGGATCGGGTTGTTTTCAACGCCGAGCAATTCCAGAACCTCATCCGCAGATTCTTTCATTACAGTCGCGCGTGGGTCGTGGTTTTTGTAAACGCGGTGACCAAAGCCCATCAGACGGAACGGATCGTTCTTGTCTTTTGCACGAGCGATGAATTCTGGAATGCGATCTGGTGTACCGATTTCGTTCAACATTTCTAGGCATGCTTGGTTTGCGCCGCCGTGGGCAGGGCCCCAAAGACATGCGATACCTGCAGCGATACACGCAAACGGGTTTGCGCCAGAAGAAGACGCCAAACGTACTGTAGATGTAGACGCGTTTTGTTCGTGGTCTGCGTGAAGCGTAAAGATACGGTCCATTGCGCGGGCCAAGATTGGATTAACTTCGTAATCTTCAGCAGGCACTGCAAAGCACATGCGCAAAAAGTTAGAGGCGTAATCCAAATCGTTGCGTGGATATACGAATGGCTGACCAATCGTGTATTTGTATGCCATCGCAGCAATAGTTGGCATTTTGGCGATCATACGAATAGACGCAACTTCGCGCTGCCATGGATCAGTGATGTCCGTAGAATCGTGGTAGAACGCTGACATCGCACCAACAACACCGGTCATGATGGCCATCGGGTGGGCATCGCGGCGGAAGCCACGGAACAAATACATCATTTGTTCGTGTAGCATTGTATGGTTTGTCACGCGTGTTTCGAAATCTTCCAATTCTTTCGGGGACGGCAAGTTGCCGTACAACAGCAAATAGCAAACTTCGAGGTAATGCGATTTTCCAGCCAACTGATCAATTGGATAGCCACGGTGTAATAGCTCACCCTCGTCACCATCAATAAACGTAATCGTGCTGTCGCAAGACGCAGTAGAGGTGAAGCCTGGATCATAAGTGAAAACGCCTGCCTGAGCGTAAAGCTTGCGGATATCTAGTACATCTGGACCAGCTGTCGGTGAGTAGATCGGCAGGTCGTACTCCTTACCATCAATGCTCAGCGTTGCGGATTTTTTTGTATCAGCCATGTGATCCCCTTCATTATGTCTACGACAGGATTCTCCCGTCGATTTGTCAGGTTCGCCCGTTTTTGGCGGGAGCCCGTCATGCGTATCGTTATAGTTACGACCCTTACAAAGCGGTTAACCTTGAAACAGTCGTTTATGTAGCCGCTGTATCAACAGCGGCTTGCGTCAAGCGGGCCAAGGATTCTTCCTGTCCCAAGACTAACATCATGTCAAAAACCGAGGGCGTTACAGCGCGTCCTGCAAGGGCTGCCCGTAAAGGCCCAGCCAGCTTACCAAACTTAGTGCCCTTCACCTCGCAAAAGGCATTTAGGGCAGCCTCAAGGCTATCTCGGTCCCAACTAACAGCACTTAAAAGCGGCGTCAATTCACTCAGTATACCATGGGATACTGAGCTTAAGTTTTTTGCAGCTTTTTCGTCTGGCACGATTGGACGCTTTGATAGGACAAAAATCGCCTTTTCGAGCAAATCAGGAAAGGTTTTTGCGCGTTCTTTAAGGCAAAACATACCATTTAGCAGTCCATTCGACTGAGCGTCTGACAAAGCGGGTTGGCCTGATGCGTCCAAAAAGGCGATAAATTCTTTTACCAACGCAGCGTCATCTGTTTTTGCGATATGCTGTCCACAGAGGCTTTCAAGCTTTTTGAAATCGAACCGGGCAGGGCTTTTACCGATTCCTTTGAAGTCAAACCACTCCTGGGCCTGAGCATCAGTAAAGAACTCATCATCCCCGTGGCTCCACCCCAGACGCGTCAGGTAGTTGCGCATACCAGCAGCAGGATAGCCCATGACCTGATATTCTTCAGCACCGGTTGCGCCGTGGCGTTTTGATAGTTTTTTGCCGTCGCCGCCAAAAATAAGCGGGATGTGGGCCCAAACAGGCACGTCCCAACCCATCGCGTTGTATATAGTCATTTGGCGCGCTGCATTGTTGAGGTGGTCATCACCGCGAATAACGTGGGTTACACCCATGTCGTGATCGTCGACAACAACAGCCAGCATATATACCGGCGTGCCATCTGAGCGTAGCAACACCATGTCATCCAACTGATCGTTGCGGATGGTTACGTTGCCTTGGACTTTATCCTCAATGATTGTGGTGCCGTCTTGGGGCGCTTTAATACGTACAACGAAGGGTGCATCTGGTTCGCCTTCTGCCGGTGCGTCGCGCCATGGGCTGTGAAAGAGGGTACTTTTTCCTTCAGCTTTGGCCGCATCGCGGAAAGCCTGAATTTCATCTTGGGTGGAATAACATTTGTATGCTTTGCCTGCGGCCAATAATTCATGTGCGACGGCTGCATGGCGGTCTGCACCGTCAAACTGGCTGATGACATCGCCATCATGATCCAAGCCAAGCCATGCCATACCTTGCAAGATTGCTTGTGTTGCTTCGGGTGTGGAGCGTGCACGATCAGTATCTTCGATCCGCAAAAGGAACTTACCACCGCGCCCACGCGCATACAGCCAGTTGAAAAGAGCCGTTCGCGCTCCACCGATGTGCAGATACCCTGTTGGAGAGGGGGCAAAGCGGGTGACGACAGGTTTGGATGTGTCAACGGACATGGGGAATTTACCTTTCAGTAACCACGAGGGTCATAGAGTTTTGTCACTATCTATCTAGTGAGCAAAGCGGGGGCAAGCATGAGCGGTATCGTCCTTATGGTAACGGTTTTGCTTGCGCAACGTGGGCATATGTTTGGTCGGGTACCGGTCTGCTTAGCCGTGGGGATTGGCAATTACTTCTCCCCAGATTTGAACCGGTTACGCCACTGTACCTGGGTGCAGGCATTTGTGGGGGGAATGGGCCTGTTGTTCGCCAAACGATTTGGCGAAGTTTTATCCCCAATCGTTATCGGAATTTGTTTGGTCGGCATCGGATTTTCAATAGCGGCGTTGCGCACCCATTCTTTAGAGGCACCCGTTTTAGGTTGGCGATATTACAGGGCTATTGAGGGACGTGTGGTTGGCATGGATCGCAGCGCATCAGATGCGGTGCGCATAATCCATGATCAAGTATGCCTTGATCGTATGTCGCCATCACGCACACCGCAAAAGGTGCGCATTTCGCTACATGTGAAAGCAGCGCAAGGGATCGAACCGTTGCCAGGAATGCGCGTTAAGACCACTGGGCATCTTTCACCATCAAGCGGTCCAGCTGAACCTGGTGGTTTTGATTTTCAGCGCCATGTGTGGTTTGGTCAGTTGGGTGTCGTTGGGTATACACGCATTCCACTGATTGGCTTGGCGGTTGCGACTGAAAACTGGAACCTATGGGTGTTTCAAACCCGCATGACATTTTCTGCGCGCGTGCGGGAGGTTATAGCTGGTGACGTCGGTGGTTTCGCGGCAGCTGTTACAACAGGTGATCGCAGTGGAATGGGCCAAGAGGCTTTAGGTGATTTAAGGGCCAGCCATACGGCCCACCTTTTGGCAATTTCAGGTTTGCACATGGGCTTGCTCAGCAGTGTTGTTTTGCATCTCTTCGTTCGGTTTTGATCTTACTGCCATATTTGGGCCCTAGAATTGCGGCACGCAAAATTGCTGCTGGTGGTGCTTTGTTCATTGCGGCCGCTTATTTGGCTTTGTCTGGCGGGAACATGGCCACCGAACGGGCGTTCATTATGGTGGCTGTCGCTTTGATAGCAGTCATGCTGAACCGGCGCGCTATCAGCCTGCGCGCCGGTGGCAATCGCTGCGACTGTCGTGCTGGTGTTGCGCCCTCAGGCGTTGCACGGCCCTGGATTTCAAATGTCCTTTGCTGACACGACAGGATTGGTCGCAGTGTTCGGGTGGATGCGGGGCCTTCACCACGTGTCCTGCCGATGCTTTTAATTGGCGCGCTTTGGCTGATCCTTTGGCAAGGCCGGTTGCGCTATATTGGCCTAATTATGATGGCCGTTAGTTTCATGATTTGGGCGCGCCATGACCGACCGCTGGTGTTGATTGCTGATAACAGATCATTGTTGGGTGTTATGACGGATCAAGGGCGCGCTCTTAGCAAGGAAAAGGGGGCAGGGTTTGTTGCGCGTAATTGGTTGGAAAATGATGATGACCCATCTTCGCAATCGGCTGCCGCCTCTTTGTAGGGAACAGGTTTGAAACGAACGAAAGGCGCCCAAGGGGGGGGCGTATGAATTTGTGTAATTGATCGGAAAAAAGGCGGTGTCTGAGTTCGACCGATGTCAATCGGATCAAATCGTCGTCGCAAGTGTTAAGACCCAACGCGACTTCGGCAACTGTACGGTTCACGATCCAAAGACGTTGCGCAATAGTGGGTCAATTGGCTTGTACCTGCAGGGAGATGAAGCTGTATTCTCATCACGGCCAGAGACATCAGTGGAGACCGCATTTGGCCCGCGTGGCCCAGCAACCAACCACCAAAAAAGGCGGATCCAAAGACTAGCCCAATTCTGGAGTAATTTTATTGTTCAGTAGGTGCGAATCAAACCAACCAAGCGACCCTGAACCTTAACCCTGTCGTCGGTGAATACGCGTGGTGGATAGGCTGGATTGGCGGCTTCCAACGAGATCGAATTACCACGCTTGATGTAGCGTTTCAGTGTTGCTTCATGATCTTCGACCAAGGCAACAACGATGTCGCCGTTATCAGCAATAGATGTTTCGCGAATAACCACAACATCACCGCTGTTGATGCCAGCATCAATCATCGAGTCACCCTTGACCTCAAGGGCGTAATGGTTGCCAGCGCCAGATAACATTTGGCCCGGAACAGCGACGGAGTGGGATAATTGATTGATCGCCTCGATTGGCACACCTGCAGCGATTTGACCCATCACTGGCAAATTAATTGCGTGGACTGCCTCAACCGGCAGCGCAGCATTAGGGGGCGTACTATCTGGACGATCGCCATCAATAATACGTGGCCTAAATCCGCCTGCTTGAGAGGTCATGCTGTCAGGGAGTTTAACAATTTCGATTGCACGAGCGCGGTGTGCAAGACGGCGAATAAACCCGCGTTCCTCAAGTGCTGTGATCAGACGATGGATGCCTGATTTAGACCGAAGGTCCAACGCTTCTTTCATTTCATCGAAGCTGGGCGGCACACCATCGCGTTGAACACGGTTGTGAATAAATGACAGCAAATCCAGTTGTTTTTTGGTCAGCATGTGTAGCCCTCAGCCCAGTTGGTTTGGGTTTGTTCTACTCATGTTCCTGTTTTGTGTCAACTGTTCCTTATATGTCCATTACGTTGACACACTCGCCAATGTCGCGAGTGGGATCATTGGGGGGACGTACAATCAAGACATTGGATTGGGACAGAACGCTTAAAAGTGAGCTGTCTTGTTGATCTGCACTGTGCACACCATTCGCGTCGGCAAACCCACGCATATAGTGTTCGCGTGGACCATTCGCGCCGATTGGGGCAGATAGGGCCACACTGCGCTGCGGACTCGCGCTTCGACCAAGGCCCAGCATGGCGCGGATCATGGGCGCGATAAAGATTGTGCCACAGACCATCGCAGACACCGGATTTCCAGGCAGGCCGACCATGGCCATATCGCCAAGCTTTCCCGCCATCAGCGGTTTGCCCGGACGCATGGCCACTTTGTAAAAGGACTGTTTCATCCCCAACTCTGCGGCAACGGGTGCCACCAGATCGTGATCGCCCACAGATGCACCACCGATTGTGATCACCAGATCTGCACCTTTGGCCAAGTCAAACGCTGTGCGCAGGGATGCCTCGTTGTCGCGGGCAATGGGCAAAATACGAGGATGCGCGCCTAAGTTTTCCAGCATCGCAGCAAGGCCAAATGTATTGGAGGCGATGATTTGATCGGGTTCAGGTGTTTGCCCGGGCATGACCAATTCATCTCCAGTTGATATCAACGCAACGATGGGACGGCGATAGACAGGAACCTGCGCGATGTTCATGGATGCGAGTAGAGCAATGTCGGCAGGTTGTAATTTGTGAGGGGCGGTCATTGGATTCCCCTCTAGAAAATCCACACCTGCTGGGCGGATGTTGTCCTTTTGGCCGATGTCACGACACAAAGTGATCAGATTGCCGCGCACTTTCACATCTTCTTGGATAACGACAAAATCAGCGCCCTTGGGGACTGGCGCACCTGTAAAAATACGCACGGCTTGCCCTGCGCCCACGGTTCCATCCCATCCATGACCAGCAGCAGATTCGCCGATCACTTTGAACATGCAGTCATCTTCGACCTCAGCGCCCTTGACGGCGTAACCGTCCATGGATGACGCGGCAAAGGGGGGCTGTGTGCGTGTCGCATACTGAGTTTGCGCAAGAACGCGATTGTTTGCGTCGCGCAACGCAACATGTTCAATGTGAAGCGGTGAGACCAGATTGAATAGTTCATCTAAGGCTTGGGATACCGGGATCATGGTGCCTCGTAGCGTCCAGATTTACCGCCGTCTTTCAGGATAACGTGCAGGCCACCGATTTCCATGCCTTTGTCGACGGCTTTGGACATGTCGTAGACTGTAAGGGCGGTGGTTGAGGCGGCTGTGAGCGCCTCCATTTCGACGCCGGTTTGGCCCGTGGTTTTCACCGTTGCCATGATCCGGATGCCGGGGAGTGTCGCATCGGGTTCTAACTCAACCGCGACTTTGGTGATGGGTAATGGGTGACACAGAGGTATCAGGTCTGCTGTGCGTTTGGCGGCCATGATGCCGGCAAGCCGTGCAACCCCCAAGACATCACCCTTATTGGCTCGACCTTCAATAATGATATCAAGGGTTTCCGGCTGCATCTTAATCCAAGCAGCAGCCTGTGCGATACGGTCTGTTACGGCTTTGTCCGAGACATCAACCATATGCGCGTCGCCTTTGCCGTCAAAGTGGGTCAGCGCCATTATAGGCCTCCGCCAGAGATGGTTGGGTTTGCGAGAAGTGTGCGCGTCGCTATCTCCACGTCGTCTTGACGCATCAGGCTTTCACCAATCAAGAATGTGCGCGCGCCGTACATTGCCATATCGGACAAGTCGGCTGGAGTGTTAAGACCGCTTTCACAAATAATTATGCGGTCCTCTGGAACCTGTTTGGACAGGATACGTGTGGTGTCCAGGGTGGTTTCAAAGGTGTTGAGGTTGCGGTTGTTGATGCCCATCAAAGGGCTTTTCAGCAGGTTAGCACGCTCAAGTTCTTTGGCATTGTGCACTTCGATCAAGGCATCCATGCCCCATGTGAATGCTGCGTGCTCTAGTTCATTGGCTTGCGCATCAGAAACAGAGGCCATGATGATGAGAATACAATCGGCGTCAAGGGCGCGGGCCTCAGCAACCTGATAGGTGTCGTACATGAAATCCTTGCGCAATGCGGGCAGGGCACAGGCAGCACGGGCTTCAACCAAGAAATCCTTGGAACCTTGAAAACTAGGGGTGTCGGTCAGCACTGACAAACAAGCGGCACCGCCTGCTTCATAAGCTACGGCGTGGGCCGCTGGATCGAAATCTCCACGGATCAACCCTTTGGATGGGCTGGCCTTTTTTATTTCAGCGATCAAGCCGTAACCAGTTCGTGCAGCGTCACGCAATGCGCCTGCAAATGGGCGCACTGGTCCTGCTGCCTTGGCTTCGGCTTCAACCGCTTCAATTGGTTTGGCCGCTTTGTCTGCTGCGACTTCCTCCAGTTTGTAGGCTTTGATTTTTTCGAGGATAGTAACGGTCATGATGCCTCCTGAGTGATACGAGCCACGGCAGTAATTTTATCGCGTGCTGCACCACTGTCGATGCTGGTTCGGGCCATTTCAACGCCCTGTTTAAGATCGGTCGCAACATCTGCAACAACAAGCGCTGCGGCTGAATTTAGCAATACGGCGTCGCGGTAGGCGCTTTGTACGCCATCAAGCAATACATTGAAGTCATGTGCGTTTTCTTCCGGCGTGCCGCCAATGATATCCTCAAATGGATGTATCGGCAGGCCTGCTTCTTCTGGGTGAGTTTCGAAATCGATGACCTGTCCATTTTCCAGAGCAGACACCCAGCTGACGCCAGTGATGGTTAATTCGTCAGTGCCGTCAGACCCGTGAACCAGCCACGCCTTTTCTGATCCCAATTGTCCAAGTGTTTCGGCCATCGGGCGGATTAAATCACGTGAAAATGCGCCAGTGAGTTGGCGCTTTACGCCAGCGGGATTGGTCAAAGGGCCAAGGATGTTAAAGATTGTCCGCGTGCCCAGTTCTGCACGCGTTGGCATAACATGTGCGATGGCAGGATGGTGCATCGGGGCCATCATGAAGCCAATACCGGCTTCTTTTAGTGCTTTTTCAACAACTTTAGGTCCGACCATAACGTTCAGACCCATTTGGATCAGTGCATCTGAGGCACCTGATTTTGATGACAGATTGCGATTGCCGTGCTTTGCAACAGTCACCCCAGCACCCGCGACTACAAAAGCTGTTGCGGTTGAGATGTTCAGAGTGTTTTTTCCGTCGCCACCTGTTCCGACAATATCCATTGCACCTGCTGGTGCTGACACCGCGTGACATTTGGCGCGCATAACTGCTGCAGCCGCTGCGTATTCATCAACTGTTTCGCCGCGTGTGCGCAGCGCCATTAGGAAGCCGCCGATTTGGCTTGGCGTTGCTTCACCTTCAAACAAGATACCAAATGCTGTTTGGGCTTGTTCACGGGTTAGGGGGCCATTGGCTGCCGCGTCGATCAGGGGTTTGAGTGCGTCACTCATGCTGGCACCACCATCTCATTTACAAAGTTCTGCAGTAGCGCATGACCGTGTTCAGAACGAATTGACTCTGGATGGAACTGCACGCCGTGGATTGGTAGGTCGCGGTGCTGTAGCCCCATGATTGTGCCATCGTCCAACTCTGCTGTGACTTCCAGAACATCAGGTAATGTCTCACGCTCAACAATCAAAGAATGGTAACGCGTTGCCTCATAAGGTGTTGGTAAACCTTTGAAAAGGCCTTCGCCCGTGTGATGCATCTTGCCCATTTTGCCGTGAACAATCTCGTGGCAGCGCACAACATTACCACCAAATGCTTGGCCGATGGATTGGTGGCCCAAGCAAACGCCCAACAGCGGTGTACGCGTCTCTGCTGCGGCTTGTGTCAGGGCAAGGCAAATGCCGGCTTGATCCGGGTCACAAGGACCAGGGGATAACAAGATCCCAGCAGGTTTCATTGCCATTGCTTCTTGCACATCGATGGCATCATTGCGCCGGATTTCAATTTCCGTGCCCAAGGTGCCCAGATAGTGGACAAGATTATATGTGAAGCTATCGTAGTTATCAATCAGGAGCAGCATCTTGCAAACTTTATGTTATTGAGTGTTTCAGTGCTGGCAGGTTGCCCCGTTGGCACTGTATAGTAGAAATATACATGTTCGCGCTTGGTAGCCAGCGTCAATTAAGACTGAAAGCCAAGGTCGGGACTATTTGAGACAGAAAAGACAGGCGGAGTAAGCGCAATGGCACGAGGTTTCTTAAGCGGAGCGATGATGGGCACAGTTGTGTCTGTGGGTGTAGCAGGCGTTGCGTCGATAATGTCCAACGGCCCAGCTGCGCCGAACGTATCAGATGCAGCCCCAACTGGGGTTTCTGCAAATTTGAACGAAAACGAAGTGGGTGTCGATGCCAGAACAGGCGATGCTGATTTGGTGCAGGATGGTACGAACACTACAAGCCAACCCGCGCCCGATGATGTGAGCGCTGTTACCGAAGCTGGGTCTGATTTATCTCAAAAACCGGTTACTGGTGGCACTGATGGCCTCGAAACCCCGGTTGCGAGTGCGGTCGATGGCGCCGTTATGGTTGATGGTGACGCGCCTGTATTACCAAGCCCGCAAGTGGTCGCACCTGATGAACCTGTAAATGAAGCAGAACTGTCGATTTTGACAGATCCTTCCCAACCTTTGGCACCGCAGGTTTCTAAAGAGGAAACTGCGTTTGAAGAAGCCCCTCAAGATGTAATTCCTGAGGAAGCCGTTGTTGGGGTCGCGCTGGAAACCGCAGCTGTACCGCAACCTGTTGAGGTCGCTCCAGTCGAACCGCAGCAGCCTGATGCCCCAAACGTTGAGGAAGAATCAACATTTCCACCAGTTGACACTGTCGAAAAAGAATTGCGCCCTAAGATTGGTCGCCCTGCAGGATCACTGGTTGATCGCGACGATGCTCCGGCTGAGCAACCTTCAGATCAGGTCGAGGTTGTTAACCTGCCCCCAATCGATGCATTCGCGGTGCCATTTGAAAATGCAGACGCTAAGCCACTTATGTCGATTATTTTGATTGATGCTGGGGCTGATTTGGAAGGAGCCGCGATTGGCCTACCTGCTTTGCGCAGTTTTCCAGCGCCGATTACCTTTGCCGTTGTTTCCAGTTTGCCAGATGCTGTTGCCCGCATGAACACGTATCGTGGTGAGGGCTTTGAAGTCCTTGCGATGATTGATTTCCCAGATGGCGCGACAGCTGGTGACGCCGAAGTCACATTGGATGCAGTACTCAGTCAAATGACCGAAGTTGTTGGGGTCCTAGAGGGCGTAGGCAACGGAATGCAAGCATCTCGCGAAGCATCTGACCAAGCCACTCAAATTTTATTATCGACAGGCCATGGGTTTGTGACTCAGGCCAAGGGCCTGAATACTGCTGCCAAATTGGCAGAGCGTGAAGGGGTGCCAACCTCTACGGTGTTTCGTGACTTTGACAGCGCGGATCAATCGCCAACGGTTATTCGCAGGTTCTTGGGTCAAGCAGCATTCCGTGCGGGGCAAGAGGGCGGCGTAATCATGTTGGGCCGTTTGCGCGCTGATACGATTTCCGCACTGCTGTTATGGAGTTTGCAGGATCGCGCAGCGCGTGTGAGCATGGCACCTATTTCAGCTGTCCTAAAACAGTAAATAGCAGGTTGTGCGATTAGGCAGGCGCTTAAGTGTTGCCGCCATCAAAACGTGCAGCGTCTTTTGCAGCTCTGCGAATTGCGCTAGACTTGTGAACGGTTTCCATAAACTCGGATTCGGGATCGCTGTCATAGACAACGCCGCCGCCCGCTTGGATGTATAATTTTTCATCCTGAATGACGGCAGTGCGTAGTGCTATACACATGTCCATGTCGCCGCCAGCGCTGAAGTACCCAACACCGCCACCGTAGACGCCGCGTTTCTCTGGTTCTAGCTCATCGATAATTTCCATTGCGCGTACCTTTGGCGCACCCGAAACGGTACCCGCAGGCATACCAGCAAAGAATGCGTCGATTGCATCATTGCCTTCATTCAACTCACCCACAACATTCGAGACGATGTGCATTACGTGGGAATAGCGTTCAACGATGAATTCTTCGGTAGGGCGCACGGTGCCAATTTTGGCAACGCGACCAACGTCATTGCGACCAAGGTCCAACAGCATCAAGTGCTCTGCCAGTTCCTTTTTATCAGCCAAAAGGTCGGCTTCTAATGCGCGATCTTCTTCTGGTGTTGCCCCACGTTTGCGTGTCCCGGCGATCGGACGAATTGTGATTTCGTTGCCGAATACACGGACCAAAATTTCAGGGCTTGCGCCAACAACCTGAAAACCACCAAAGTTGAAATAGAACATGAAAGGTGACGGGTTTGTACGGCGAAGGGAGCGGTACAAAGAAAACGGTTTTTGCGCGAAATCTTGGGTCCAACGTTGAGATGGAACAACCTGAAAGATGTCTCCTGCACGAATGTAATCTTTGGCTTTCTCAACAGCAGATTTGTAACCCTCATGGGTGAAGTTACTGACATGCTCGTCCGCCTCAATGGCTTCACCTAGGTTACGTGTCTCTGTTGGCATTGTACGTTCAAGATCACGAACTGCGTCCATAACACGTTCTGCGGCTTGAGCGTATGCGGCGCGCGCGGTCTGCCCATTGCTGACCCAAGCGGGGGACACAACGGTAACTTCGCCTTTTACACCATC